>Ga0265297_10000380_pt1 | contig 137718 bp, 147 predicted proteins | sample Munlanlwell13791_FD_192502 | JGI IMG/M metagenome (GOLD analysis project Ga0265297, IMG submission 192502) | Leachate microbial communities from a municipal landfill in Southern Ontario, Canada - Leachate well 137-91 | ecosystem: Engineered > Solid waste > Landfill > Unclassified | place... | reverse complement strand
GTCCTTTGTACGAGAGGATCAGGATGAACTAACCTCTGGTGTATCAGTTGTCGCGCCAGCGGCACCGCTGAGTAGCTACGTTGGGAAGGGATAAGAGCTGAAAGCATCTAAGCTCGAAGCCTACTCCAAGATTAATACTCTTACCCAGGTTAAAGACTATGACCTTGATAGGAGGTAGGTGTAAGTCCCGTGAGGGATTGAGCCGAGCCTTACTAATTGGGTATCAAACTTTTGATTAGCAATTAATAGCTTTATTCTTATATTTATCAATTCAACTTCTAAAATCAGTTAAAATCTTTTGGTTTTTAATATGGGGATTTTGCCGAGAGTGCTCCACCCGATTCCATGCCGAACTCGGAAGTGAAATCTCTCATGGCCGATGATAGTGGATTCCGCGAAAGTAGGTAGTCCCCGTATTCAAGACCAAAAGATAACAAAAACCGAGAGCATAGCTCTCTTTTTGTTTATGTAATATTTTTGTTTGCACCCCTTTGCGACAGTCGCCGGTATTCAAGACCGAAAGATAACAAAAACCGAGAGCATAGCTCTCTTTTTGTTTATGTAATATTTTTGTTTGCACCCCTTTGCGACAGTCGCCGGTATTCAAGACCGAAAGATACAATAAAAGAAGTTTAATCTTCTTTTTTTGTTTGAAAAGATTATCAATCTGTGTTATATAAAATTCAGTAAATTCGCTTTCGCTCATTAAAGTTTTGGAGGTTATTGTTCATGGACAATTTTACTAAAAGAACGGTATTAATCGCATCGCTTTTAATTTTCTTTGCAATGTTGTTCGTAATCTGCCTTCCGGCTATTTACGTAACGCTATATATAGTTATAGCAATAGTTGTTTATTGCATATGCTTGCGGTCCAGCGCCGACTATTGAGAACATTTATTGTTCTTTTTTGTTTAAATAAAAAAAGCCAAACAATAAAATTTTATTTGGCTTGTTTAACAACCTCCTCAAATCCGGGCAATTGATAATTTCCTTTTGCCCTTTGGTTTGTTTTAAACTTCAAAAAACTTTTCCAGGCCTTATTTTTCAACGGAAATTCTTTTTCGATTTCATCCAGCTCTTGCAGAGAAACCTGTATTTTTAAGTCCGGAAGTTTTTCTATAAATACTCGGGTAAAGTTTGGGTTGCTTTTCGCAAGAACGAACAAATCCATTAAGTGAGGCGTAGTTTCAATTGCTTTTTCGGCAATCACTCTTCCGCACAAACAATATCCGGGTATTTTTATCCCGTCCTTCCAGATTTCATGGGGCAAATTTAATCTTTTTAATTCCGAAGCCAAAAGGGAATCGTCAGAATCGGACTCAAGGGCGATTTCAATTATTATAAATAGGTGGCTTTGCGATCCAACCTCTTGCGCAAGTTCCCTGATGAGGTTGTCTCTGTACTTAGGATCAAGCCATTTTATTTTTTTAATGAGAATTGACTTCTCGTCAAAATTAAGTGGTGTTTGCTTGATCTTTTCGCGAAGATAATCCCGCATAATGTGCGGGATTTTTTCCGCCCCATAATAAAATGAGTTCCATCGATTCGGGTCAAATGATTTAAAATCTTCCGGCAAATATTCCGGATGGAAAACCGCCGCAATGTCCGGTGTCAACATATTTTTTCCTGGCAAATTTATCACCTTTAAATTTTAAACGAGCAAAATTCGTTACTCGCCTTTTAAATTATCGGGCTTGGAGGGGTGATTGTCAAACAAGGATTATTATTGACAAATAGACAAATATATTGTATAAAGATAATATGTCGATTGAACAAGATAAAGAGGTTGTTGCTTGTAAAAAAGCAATTAAAAGTATGCTCGGGGTTAAAAGAGGCATACACGAAGAGTTTGATGACTATAAGAGGCGTGTGCGGGATTCAACCGCTTGTGTGATAAAAGCGGTTCGGAATCCGGAGGCAATCTCCAAAGTTGCGCCATTGCTACTTGAAAAAATTCTCGTTAATCCGAAAGGAGACGGGATTGACCATCCAAAAGGGCAACGTTTTTTCCAGCTATTGGCAATGTGCGCCAAGGAAGAAGTTTTTAAAACAGAAGAACTTACGGAGATTCTTTACGCGGCAGGCGTCTGGCCCGGAGCCGATTCTGGTGACGTTGAAGTCTTTTCAACCTTGCTTAAAAGGCAAAACTTTGAACAAGATTGCGAATTGGACCTTAGGCGAGACAGGGTCGGAGCTTCTTGCCTGGAACCGAGGGATAAGAGCAAGCCCTGGGAATTTGTTACTAAAAGCGATCAAGCGCTGAGTTAAATTATTTCATAAAAATTTTGAATAATTTAACTCAGTATTTTTTTTGACAAATAACCGATTATAGCGTATCAAGAACATAAGCTCATTTTAAAATTTGCTATTGTAATTATAGGATTTGGTTACCATGGAAGAAGACGGTTGTATCTTAAAAGAACCCTCAAAAGAAATTGAAGACATTACTTATATGTTATTCTCTCCGCCAAACAACGGAGGGCTTGGAAAGCGGAAGCATTATATTTATTGCCGGTTGGTGGAATTGTTTAAAAATCGGCCGGATTTAATATGGGCTATGCTCAAAGAGCTTCAAGTCCTTGACGGGGAATTGCTTAACCGTGAAGTTGATTTCGTAAAAAGCGGGCACGATTGCGTCAGAATGGTTTTTAATGAATTGGGCCAACATCCGAATTTCCAAGCAAGAAAATTCAAAAGAATTTTTCCTGAAATGAAAAAATGGCCGCAAAGCAATTTTGGCTATATTTTTGCGGAAACGGCTTTCGCGGTTTTACCGAATTCAAAAGCTGAAACATACAATCCTATCCTAAATTTAAACAATAAGGGTTAGGTTTATAAAGCGCTATTTTTTTAGCGCTTTTAAATTTGATAAAATTATTTTAAAGTGTTATATATAACCCAGCTCTTAACAAAATTGTTAAGGAGGGTAAATTGTGAAATGCAAAGAAAAATGCGGAATCAGCTTTTGGCAATGCATACATGAAAAAAGGCTGGACGTTGTATATGGTATTATTATTTTAGTGATTGCGGCTTTGGCTTTTTGGGAGTATAAAGTAATATAAAGAAGGTTAAACTTCTTTTTTGCTTTTTTAAGGTTTTTGTGGTTATAATGTAAATATGAAAATGGGATTTACAAAAAAGGCGTTATTGGCCGTTTTTATTATAGCGATTATTTTCGCTGGAATGAATTTCGGGCCTGGCAATTTTATTAAAGATTTTTTTTACAGCCGATCGTTTGGATTACAGGCAGCTCTTTGGCAAAAAGGAGGCGCTTTGTCGTTTAACAACAGCGACCAGGCGGAACTAAATAAAAGATTGCTCGCAGAAAGGCAAAAACTATTGTCCGATTTGGCGGATTTGGATTTATTAAAAAAAGAAAATGAAACCTTGCGAACCGCTTTGGGAATCGGCTTGGCGAATAATTACCAATTAATAATGGCCGAAGTGACCGCGAAAAATAATTTTAGCTTTAAAGGAGTGGCTTACGGAGATTCGCTTTTGATTAACAAAGGAAGCAAAGATGGAATTAAAAAAGGATTTACCGTGGTTTTATCCAATAAAATTCTCTTGGGAAGGGTAGTTGATGTTTATCCGAATTTTTCGCGCGTAATGATGATATCCAGCAAAGATAGCGTGATTGATGTTCAAATCCAAGACAGTCCCGGGCTTGCTTTGGCAAAGGGCCAGGGGAACCAAAAAATCATTTTGGATATGTTTCCGAAATCCCAGGATTTAAAGCCGGGAGCGTTGGTTATGACCAGCGCCTTGGGAAGCGCTTATCCGTCCGGAATGGTAGTTGGTTCCATCGGCGCGATTAGCAGCGTGGATAGCGAAGCTTTTAAAAAAGCCGAGATAAATCCGGCTTATGATTTAAATATCCTTAATAATGTTTTTATAATTAAAAACATAATTTTGACAGATGGCTAAAAAAACCATAATATTCTTTTTATTAACCGGGCTGATTTTTTATTTTTTGAATATTATCCAGATAAGTTTTTTACCTTTTCTTGATTTTTTTATTTTTCAAATAAATTTTTCCATGGTTATCGCCTTGCTGGTTTGCGTATTGGAAGAATCACAGAAATTATTGGGAATATTTTGCGCTTTTTGGGCGGGTTTGTTTATGGATATTTTTGTCGGATCAATGTTTTTCGGATTATTCACCGTATCCTTTTTATTAATTGCAATTATGCTAAAATTAGCGTTATACAAATATGTTAAACTTTCGCCGTGGCAATGGTTATCAAAAATTCAAAGTTAAGCGAAGCGGCCGTGATATTGAGGCTGAAGATATTTTTTTGGACGCGGCTATCCAAAAAAAGCATCGAACCAAAAGCCCGGGCTATGGCAGAATAGAAACCGCGCTTTCCCAGAAAACCCTTACTTTGGTTTTCGGTTTTTTTGTTTTAGCTATTTTTTTATTTGGAGGGCTTTCTTTTTATTATGAAACATTCGGATATAAGGTTTACGCGGAAAGATCGGAAAAAAACAGGTATATCTCCAGCAATATTGAGGCGCAGCGTGGAATAATTTACGACAAAAATTTCAAGCAACTTGTCGGCAACGAACAGACATTCGCCTTAACGTGCGATTATTCCCAATTACCGCTGGAAGCGGATTTATTGGAAATTGAAATCAACGATGTTTCCAAAATTTTGGGCGTGGCGCCGGAAGAGTTAAAACAAAAAATGCAAGACAATAAGAAGAAATCGAGCAATACCGCAGTTTTGTATGAAAATTTGGATATAAATAAAATAATTGTTTTGGAAACGAAATTAGACGCTTTGCCGGGTTTTGTTGTTGAAAAAGAGACAGCTAGGAATTACGCTAGCGCCGACAGTTTTTCTTTGTTATTGGGTTTTGTGTCCCGCGACAGCAAAGACGGGCAATTGGGCCTGGAAAAACAATATAATGATTATTTAAAAGAGACCCCTGGAATTTTTGAGAAAACACGGGAAAAAAATTCGGATACTTCAAAAGAAGTTATGATAAAAGCGCCGGAGCCGGGCGATAATTTGTTGTTGAATATAGATATGGACTTGCAAAAAAATATCGCGGAATTCTTGAAAGCCGATTTGGAACAATTTAAAGCCAAAGCTGGCACCGTGGTTGTGACTGATCCGAAAACCGGCGGTATTCTATCTTTGGTAAGCTTTCCTTCTTTTGACAGCAACATATTTTCCAAAACTCTTTCGGCTGAGGATTATAACGCGATGATGAGCAACAGCAATACGTCTTTTTATAATCGCGCCATTGCCGGAGAATACGCCATCGGTTCCACAATGAAGCCCATGATTGCTTCGGCTGCTTTGCAAGAAGGAGTAATTACTCCGGCCACGATAATAAATGATAATAACGGAGGGTTGCAATTAAGCGACGGAACTTTTAAAAAAGACTGGGCGACCCATGGCGCAGTTGACTTAAACAAGGCTATTGCCGAATCTTGCGACACTTATTTTTATATCGTTGGCGGCGGTTACCAGGGATTTAAGGGATTGGGAATAGATAAGATTGATAAATATCTGGATAGCTTCGGCCTGGGAAAAGAAACAGGAATTGATATCGCCGGAGAGACAACCGGATTTATTCCAACTTCAAATTGGAAAGAAGAAAGATATGGAACGAGTTGGTATCCTGGCGATACTTATAATATTAGCATTGGCCAGGGATATATGCGCGCTACGCCTTTGCAGTTGGCTATGGCGACCGCGGCTATCGCAAACGGTGGAACATTGTATCAGCCACAAATAGTTAACAGCATTTTAGATAAAAACAATGGCATTGTTAAAAAATTTGAACCAATCGCGATTAATCAAGTTTCGGTTGGCGCGGAATATTTGGCGGACGTAAGGGCCGCGATGCGGCAAACGGTTACGTCTGACAAGGGCACGGCAAGGGCCTTACAATGGATGCCAGTAACTTCGGCTGCGAAAACCGGAACCGCGCAAACCAGCAAGGCGGACACATACCATAATTTAATAACTTTATTCGCTCCGTATGATAACCCGCAAGTGGTTATTACCATAGTGATAGAAGGCGTGCCTCACGAAACCGGCGTGGCCAACTTATTAGCAAGGCAAATAATGAGTTATTATTTTGCAAAAGATAAAGACAAGCCGGCGGATAACAACGGGCAAGCTTCGGAGCCGGCTGATAATAACGCAATTCCGCCCGTGACCTTACCGGACGGGGAAGGAGTACATAATTGAAGAAGTATTTAGTATTAAGCGTCTGTTTCAATTTTTAAACGCTAAATACAAAATACCAAATACGAAATATTGATGTTTGGGGAGTAACTCCCCAAATATGGGAATTGACTTCTGAAACATCTATGATATGCTTATTGCAATAATAAAACAGGGGCATTCAGCCGCCCTTTTTAATAAAATTAAAAATCAACATGGACGGTAAATATTTAACCAAAGAGGGATTGGAAAAACTTAAACAAGAATTGGAACATCTTAAGAAAGACGAAAGAATTAAAATCGCCGAAGAATTAAAAGAAGCGATTTCTTTCGGTGATTTATCCGAAAACGCGGCTTATGATGAGGCGAAAGAAAATCAGGCTTTCACAGAAGGAAAGATTGTGGAGTTGGAGCGGCTGATAAATAATGCCATTGTGATTGATGAAAACAATGGAAACCATGGTTGGGTGCAAGTCGGCTCGTTTGTGACTTTGTCTGACGGCAAAAACCAGGAAGAATACCAGATTGTCGGCGAGGAAGAAGCTAATCCTATGGAAAAAAGAATTTCATTTAAATCTCCTTTAGGCACAGCTTTGCTAAATAAGCCTAAAGGCGCATCCGTGGAAATCAAAACTGTTAAAGGCGCCATTACTTACAAAGTTTTAAATATTAAATAGGAGCCGAGGATAAATCGCCCAAAGGGCGATTTTTCTTTATTCGCGATTCTTTATTTTTCCGGAATGTTGTCTTAACGGGCCATTTTTGCTATTATGGAACAAATTTAAATATAATTTAACTTACTTAAATATGTCCACAGTTGAAGAAATAAGGAATAATCGTTTGGAAAAGTTGGAAAAAATAGAATTGGGCGGAGATTCGGCCTACCCGATTGAAACAAAAAGAACTCATGAAATAAGCTCGGTTTTGGCCGGTTTTTCTAATTTGGTTGAAAAAGAGGAAGAAGTTATTTTAGTTGGCAGAATCAGGACTATTCGGGGGCATGGCGCGCTGACTTTTTTTGATTTTGAGGACGGCACCGGAAAATTACAAGCATTATTGGCGAAAGACAAGATGGGCGATAAAAGTTATGATTTCTTCGTGGAAAATTTTGATATCGGTGATTTTATCCAAGTCCGCGGAACTCTATTTGAAACAAATCGAAAAGAAAAAACAATTCAAGTTGTTGATTATAAAATTCTTTGCAAATCCTTGAGGCCGTTGCCGGAAAAATGGCATGGACTGAAAGACGTGGAAGAGAGATTCAGGAAAAGATATTTGGACTTGCTCTTTTCTCCGGAAACAAAAGAAAAGTTTGTTATCCGTTCTAATTTTATCAAAGAATTGCGTAATTTTTTAAACACCAGAGGTTTTTTGGAAGTGGAAACCCCGATTTTACAATCCTTATATGGCGGCGCCAGGGCCAAGCCTTTTAAGACCCATATTAACGCCATGGATTTGGATGTGTTTTTGCGCATTTCTCCGGAGCTGTATTTGAAGCGCCTTTTGGTTGGCGGCTTTGAAAAAGTTTATGAGATTGGCAAGTGTTTTAGGAATGAAGGCGTGGATAAGTTCCATAATCCGGATTTCACCATGATAGAATTTTATTGGGCATACGCGGACTATAAACAGCTGATGAAATTTACCGAAGAAATATTCCAAGAAGTATTAAGCAAGGTTGTTGGTAAAACAAAAATCCATTACGACAACCAAGAAATAGATTTTGGCAAAGAGTATGAACGGATTGAATTTTTTTCATTATTGGAAAAATATACCAACATAAAATACGAAGAATTAAACGAGGAAGGGTTGCGGCAAAAAGCCATTGAAATGAAAATTGACCTTCCGGATGGCGCGGATAAGGCTAATATCGCGGATGAAATATATAAAAAGTTTTGCCGGCCCAAGATTGTTCAGCCAACCTTTGTTATCCATCATCCTTACGGCTTCCAACCCTTAGCCAAAGGATTTGATAAAGATAAGTTGGCGAGTTTTCAATTGGTGGTGGCCGGAGTTGAAGTAATTAACGCGTTTTCCGAATTAAATAATCCCGTTGAACAAAGTGAAAGGTTAAAAACGCAAGAAAAATTATTCTCGGGCGGATTTGAAGAGGCCCAGCGTTCGGACGGAGATTTTGTGGAAGCCTTGGAATATGGCATGCCGCCGGCGGCCGGATTTGGAATGGGAATAGACAGAATTGTTTCCATGATTACGGATTCCGGTTCGCTCAGGGAAGTAATTTTATTTCCCATAATGCGGGAAAAAGAATAAAATTTTAAAATAAAAAAAGCTGCTTTCAAAAAGAATGAAAGCAGTTTTATTTTATGGCATTATTTTTTGAAAAGAATGAGCAAGAGAACTAGCAGTATCGTCCAAATTGCGATGAAAACAATTAATGAGCCGATGAGGGATAAAGCAATAATGCTGTTCAATAGGTAAACCGCGAAAGCGCTGATAAGATTTATTGTTTGCGTTAATATGATTATACTGACAAACAAGCTGATGCTTTTGTCGGTTTTTTGGCTATGGAATGCGATTCCAATCGATACAAGGGTGGGCACTAATGTGGCGATAACGCCGATTGCGCCGCCCAAAAGAAAGGTTCCAATAAGGATTGCGATAATTATCACCAAGATAATCGCAATGTTTTTTTCGGTTACCTTCCCGTTTTTGTTGAAGGCTGTTTGGTACAGAATTTTTCCTCCTGGTTTTAATATTACAATAAAATTTAAATTTGTCAATATTTTTACTCGGTTAAATAACGTTTTGCTGATTTTACTCTGCCAAGCTACAAAGCAATATTATTTAACCGGGTTAATTTGATTTTTAATGCTTATATTGGTATTATAAGAAAAAATAACATTGTTATAATCTTATGTTAGACATTAAATTTATCAGGGAAAATCCAGAATTGGTTAAAGAAGCGGTTCGCAAGAAAATGATTAATTTTGACGTTGACCGTTTGCTCCAGCTTGATCAAAAAAGGAAAGAATTGATGTTGAGTGTGGAAGAATTGAATAAAATCAAAAACCAAGCCAATAAAGAAATTCAGCAAGCCAAAGACGAAGAAGCGCGCAAAAACATTATCGCGCAAATGCGGGAATTGGACAGGAATTCGGATGACAAAAGCCAAGAATTTAAAAAAACAGACGAAGAGTTCCAAAGGTTGATGTTGTTAGTGCCAAACGTGCCGGACGAGTCCGTGCCTGAAGGCAAATGTGACGCAGACAATGTTGAAGTTAAAACTTGGGGCAAGATTCCGCAATTTAAATTTACTCCTAAAGACCACATCCAACTGATGAAAGATTTGTGGTTGGCGGATTTTGACCGGGGAGCTAAAGTATCGGGTTTTCGTGGATATTTTTTAAAAAAAGAAGGATTGATGTTATGCATGGCGATTTGGCAATATGCTTTGGATTTATTAATGAAAAAGGGCTTTGCGCCCATGGGCGCGCCCGCAATCGTGAAACAAGAAGCCATGACCGGCACGGGCTATTTGCCGCAAGCCAAAGATGAAGTTTACGCCACTACGGACGGAATGTATTTAGTGGGAACATCCGAAGTGCCGCTAATGAGCTATCACGCGGACGAAATTTTAAATGAAGCGGATTTGCCGATAAAATACGCGGGGTTTTCGCCGTGTTTCAGAACCGAGGTTGGCAGTTATGGCAAAGACACGCAAGGTATTTTCCGCGTGCACGAATTTATGAAGATAGAACAAGTGGTTTTATGTAAAAACGACAAACAAGAATCAGTAAGGTTGCACGAAGAAATCACCAAAAACGCGGAAGAAATTTTACAGGGCTTGGGTTTGCCGTATCACGTGGTTGTTAATTGCACCGGCGACTTGGGATTGGGCCAGGTTAAAAAATACGACATTGAATGCTGGGTGCCGTCGCAAAACAAATATCGCGAAACCCATTCATCCTCTTATTTTTTTGATTTTCAAACCAGGCGTTTGAACATCCGTTACAAAAATAAAGAAGGCAAAACCGAATTCGCGCATTCATTGAATAATACCGGCATTGCCACGCCGAGAGTTTTGATGCCGCTTTTGGAAAATAACCAGCAGGCGGACGGCAGCATAAAAATTCCTAAAGTTTTGTATAAATATTTGAATTTTAAAGAAATTAGAGCAAGAAAATAAATGCAGAATAATAAAATTATAGTTGGCGGGCTTGAAATAAATTATACCGATATTGGCGAGGGGGACGCAGTCGTAATCTTGCACGGCTGGGCAATGAGCAGTTTTTATTGGCAGGGCATTTCGGAAAAACTGGCTCAGGCCGGTTTTCGGGCGATTGCCGTTGACTTGCCCGGTTCGGGAGAAAGCGGCACTCCGAAAGAAATATGGGGTAACGACGAATACGTTGAATTTATTTTGAATTTTCTTAAAAAATTGGAAATTGATAAGTTTAATTTAATCGGGCATTCTTTCGGCGGGGCGCTGGCGATTAAAATAGCCGCCAATTATCCCGAAAAAGTTAAAAAAGCTGTTTTATGCGACGCGGCTTTTGTCCGCGGGCAGCGTTTGAATTTAAGGCAGAAAATTTCCAAATTTTTGGCTGATATTGCGCCGAAATCAGTTAAAGCCGTTCCATTTTACCCGTTTTTGGAAAAAATTGTTTATCGCGTAGCCGGCGTTTCTGATTATTACCGCGCCAGCCCGATAATGCGCGAAATATTCAAAAAAGTTGTGAGCGAAGATATGTCTAATCTGGCGGAGAAAGTAAAAACGGCTTGTTTAATTATCTGGGGTGAAAAAGACCTGGCCACGCCGTTAAGCGACGGCATAATGCTGAGTGATTTAATTAAAGGATCCCAATTGAAGGTTATTTCCAATGTGGGGCATAATCCCTACCGCAAAAAACCGAAAGAATTTTTTGAAGCCGTTGAATTGTTTTTAAAAAATAATTAATCGTTTTATTGTTGCCCATGGTGAATATTTTATCTTTGCCGCTTACAATGATTTTTTCAATAATTTTATTATTGTGGATTTTATCGCGGATAAAAGCGCATTTGTTTTGGATGTATTTATGGCAATTGAAAAATTATCATATCGGCAGATTTTTAGCGCATTTCAGCACTTCCGCCGGCAGGCAAGCTATTTTCAACAAAACAATATTTATAAAAATTATTTTATTGTTTGGGATAGGATACATCGCTTGCGCCCTTAACCCCAAGCCGGTTCTTTTTTGGCTCTTGCCAATAACATTTTTTGTTTACGCTTTTGAAGGCCTGTATTCTTTGTTTTCATTTTTAAAAGCAAGGGCGAAGCTGCCGGAATTTACTTCCAAGGTTATCTTTTTGCTGCCCATTGTTTTTATTCCTTTGGGCGTGATTTCCACGGTTTTCTTTTTATTTATTTTTAATAAATTTCCGCAATTCGGCGCTTATGATATTTTGTTTACGGGAACAATATTTTCTTTGGCCACTTTGGCTTTTGATATTTTGACCCCTTTAATTGTTTCTTTAATTGTTTTATTGTTCCAGCCGGTCACCGTGATTTTAAGGAACCGAATTATTAAAAGAGCGATTAAAAAAAGGCAATCTTTGGAAAACCTTACGGTTATCGGCATTACCGGCAGTTTCGGAAAATCATCCGTGAAAGAGTTTTTAAAAACAATCTTGGGCGTTTCGTTCAAAGTTGTTTCCACGGAAAAAAATAAAAATTCGGAAATAGGAATTTCCGAAACAATATTGGGGCAAGTTAACGAAGAGCACGAAATATTTATTTGTGAGATGGGAGCCTATAACCGTGGCGGCATTAAATTGCTTTGCGATATCGCAGGCCCCAAAATCGGAATTTTAACCGGCATTGGCAACCAACATTTGGCAACTTTCGGCTCGCAAACAAACTTAATTAAAGCAAAGTTTGAATTAATCAACGCCTTGCCGGAAGAAGGGCTGGCTGTTTTAAACTGGGATTCCAGGCTTATTAGGGAAAACTTCAAGGAAGATAAAAATTCAATGAAATACGGATTGGAAAAACAAGAAGATATTTGGGCGGAGGATATAAATATAGGCAAGTTTTCGGTTTCTTTTGACGCGGTTTTTAAAACTAAAGATAAAATAAAAGTTCAAGTTGGCCTAATCGGAGGGCAAAATATTGTTAATCTTTTGGCCGCAATCGGCCTGGCTAAGCGTTTGGGCATGGAAAACGAAGAAATACTGAGGGGCATTGGCAATATTCGTGCCAAGCAAGGGGGGTTGGACGCGGTTAAAACAAAACAAAATTTTTATTTAGCGAATTCAAGTTATTCCATGAATATTAACGGAGCCAACGCGCATCTGGATTACTTAAAAGTTTGGGATACGCAAAAAATTTTTGTTATGCCGTGTTTGATTGAATTGGGGGCTGACGCCAAGCAAGCGCATTACGAACTCGGCAAAAAAATCGGCAAAGTTTGCGATTATTTAATTGTTACAACTAATGATTATTTCAAGCAAATTAAAAAAGGCGCGATTGAATCGGGCATGAGCGCTTCCAAAATATTCTTAATTCAAAACGCGGAAAGCCAGTATAAAAAAATAACAGCGCTCGCAAGCGCGGGAGATATTGTTTTTTTGGAAGGCCGAGTTTCAGATTATTTAGTTAATAAATTAAATGCTTAAAGTAATTTCCATATCATTATCACCCAATACGGAGAGAGACGATATCTTACTGGCGCTTGGGCTTATTTTGAGCCCGTGGCAATGGAAAAAAGGAGGAGCAACGCAAGAACTCCAAAAAGCTTTTCAAGAAAAGTTTGATTTTGGGCAATGTTTTTCTTTTAACAGCGGGCGTTCTTGTTTATTGGCTGCCTTGGACGCGATTGGTGCGGGTAGGGGCAACGAGATAATTATCCAATCGTTTACTTGCAACGCGGTCGTCAATCCGATATTAAAATTCGGCGCCAAGCCGGTTTACGTTGACATTGGCCATGATTTGAATATTGATATTAATAAAATTGAGGAAAAAATCACTCCGAAAACCAAAGCTATTATCGCCCAGCATACTTTTGGAATGCCATGCGACATTGAAGCCATTATTGCCCTTTGCAAAAAACATAACCTTATTTTAATTGAAGACTGCGCGCACGCTCTGGGTGCAAAAATCAATAATAAATATTGCGGCTCGTTTGGCGATTTATCGTTTTTTAGCTTTGGCCGCGATAAAGTTATTTCTTCGGTTTACGGCGGAATGCTTTGCGTTAATAACCGAAATTTATTGGAAAACGTTAAAAATTTCCAAAGCCAAACAGCCTATCCGAAAGGCGCCTGGACGTTTCAACAATTATTGCATCCGGTCTTGGTTAATTTATTGATTTTGCCTTTTTATAATATCCTTCTTGGGAAAATAATAATGGCATTGGCAATCAATTTGGGAATTTTATCCAAGGCTGTCACCAAGAATGAAAATCAAGGCGTTTTACCTGCTTATTTTCCATCGCGCCTGCCTAATGCTTTGTCCATACTTGCTTTAAACCAATTGCGCAAGCTGGACAGGTTTAACAGGCATCGCCAAGAGATGGCGGCCTTTTACGCGAAAGAATTAGCCGATAATCCGGATTATGAAATTGTTTTTAAAAATATTCCGCCCAATAAAAACCCGATTTATTTGAAATATCCGTTAATCAATAAAAATTCCAAAAATATCATTGACAGGATGAAAGAAAGCAATATTTATTTGAATGACGGTTGGCGGGATTCGGCCATAATGCCTCTTGCGACAATTTTGGAAAAAATGGCTTATAGCGAGGGGAGCTGCCGGTTGGCGGAAGAAATTTCCAAAAAAATAATTTATTTGCCCACACACGCAAATATTTCCATTAATGATGCCAAAAAAATCGCATATTTGCTAAAAAACTAGATAATAGATAAAATAAAAGAATAATTAAAGTAACGTTAAAGCAATGGGTATTTTTGATAAAATAAAAGACATTAAAAAATTAAAAGACTTGGACAGCCAATTGGCGAAAGAAGTTTTTGAAATGGAAAGAGAGGGAGTAAAAGTCATTATTAATGGCAAGGCCGAAATAATAAGCATTTCTCTTAATAGTGATTTGGACAAAGATAAGCAAGAGCGAGTTTTAAAAGATATTATTAACGAAGTTTCCAATAACGCTAAAATGGCAATGGCGCAAAAAGCTGCGCAAATAACCGGCATGGGCTTTTAACAATTATGAAATTTTTTCCAACAATCACAACAACATCTGGATCGGACTGGAAAGGAAAAATCAAGGAGATTAACGACATGAATATTAAAGAAGTTGCGCTTTTTCCGACTTGCTTGAACGAAGAAGACCGCAAAACTCTTTATTCGTTGATTTTGCAATCCACAATTAAGCATATTCCTTTTGTACACCTAAAAGAAGATATGAAATTGTCGGAACTGGATTATTTAATAAAAAAATACAATACGCAGGTATTTAATACCCATTCGGTGAAAGATTTTCCGATTCCCGCGGAATGGGAAAAATACAAAAATATTATTTGCATTGAAAATACGCCGTATACTTTTTTGGACGAAGAAGAGGTTAAAAAATGGGGCGGCCTTTGCGTGGATTTCAGCCACCTAGAAGATAATCAAATGCTGGACCAAGAAAAATACGACAGCGATATCAAGATAATAGAAAAATATCCGATTAGGTGCAACCATATCAGCGCCATCAAGCAAAAATTTAGCGTTGATGAACAAGGGCGGATGCGCTACGCCGAGCACACGCTAAACGACCGAAGCGAGTTGGATTATTTAAAAAAATACCCATTGAGTTATTTTACGGATTTTTGCTCCATTGAATTGGATAATAAAATAACCGACCAGTTGGCCGCGATTGACTATATTAACACCTTGCTTAAAGGCAGGGATGCCCAAATTAAAGGAATGGGATTTTAAAATTAAATGATTGTCAGAGAAATAAAAAATAAAAAAGAATGGGAGGATTTTTTGGCGAAAGTAAATGAAAAAACTTTTTTACAGTCGTGGAACTGGGGAGAATTCCAACAAAGCCAGGGATTTAAAATTTGGCGGCTTGCCATAATTGATTCTACGATTCAGGCCGTTGCCTTGGTTGTTAAGGTAAAAGCCAAAAGAGGCACTTATTTATTGATTCAGCATGGGCCGGTAATGGCGAGCGCGGACACAACAATTCGTTCCGATTTATTAAAGTTTTTTTTAAGCGAATTGGCGAAAATCGGTAAGCAAGAAGGCGCGGCTTTTATCCGTTTGAATCCGTTATGGGAAAGAACTTTTGAAAACATCGGGTTGCTCAAGAAGGCCGGTTTAAGAAACGCGCCCATGCACGCCAATGCTTACGAGGCAACCTGGAAATTGGATATAGCTTTGCCGGAAGGCGAGTTGCTTAAAAATATGCGCAAAACTACGCGTTATCTTATCCGGCAGGCGGAAAAAAACAATGAGATTAAGGTTGAAAAAAGCGAAAACGCAAATGATTTGCCAATCTACCAAAAATTAAACAAGGAGGTGGCCATCCGCCAGCAATTTACGCCTTTTTCCGACGAATATATAAAAAATGAATTTGATGCTTTTAATAAAGATAAAAATGCATTGTTATTTTTTGGAAAATATAAAAACGAAATCGCGGCCGGGGCTTTGGTAATTTTTTGGCAGGGAACGGGCTATTACCATCAAGCTGCTTCGTTGTCCCAATATGCCAAATTATCCATTCCGTATCTTTTACAATGGGAAGCGATTAAAGAAGCCCAAAAAAGAGGCTGCCAATTATATGATTTTTGGGGCTACACTGATCCCAAGGCTAATCCCGGGCATCCCTGGGCGGGACCGACGCTTTTTAAAATGGGCTATGGAGGATACAAAAAAGAATATATTAAAACCCAAGATTATCCATTGTCGCCCCTATATTGGTTAACGTATATTTTTGAAGAAATTCGCAAGAAAAAAAGGAATTTGTAATTTATATTCAATCGAGTAAATGAGAAAAATCAAAAGAAAATTAAAAACATCAAAAAGAAAGCGAAAGAAAGCGAACTTTTTATCCAGATTTTATTTTTCTTTAATCGGGGCTTTCTTATTTTTGGGAATTTTTGCCTTTGGCATAATTTATTCTTCCCAATTTACAATTAAAGACATTAAGGCTGGCGGATTGAGCGCTGTTTCCAATGAGCAGCTTACGCAAGCTATCAAAGACAAGCTGACTCTTTCTTATAATTTGTTCGGCAAGCAAATAACAATGGAAAATTTTTTAGTGCCCCAATCAAAAAAAATGAATTCGGTTTTAATGGAGTTTCCGGAAATTGAAAGCGTGGACATAAAAAAAGATTACATTAATAAAAGCATTACTTTTGAAGTGAAGAAAAAGCAACCCGTCGCAGCATGGAAAGAAATTTTTACGGGCAGTTGTTATTTGGTTGATAAAAATGGGGGATTCATAAAAAGTTGCGCCAATGATTTGCCGAGCGGATTGTTCGTTGTGCAAGAAGAAAAAGACATTTGCAAAAACGACGCGGAGTTTAAAAAAAATGCGGTTGTTGCCGGGGCCGCAATTTTGAAGCAAACAGCCAAATACAATATTCCGGCAAATGTCTTTTCCTTGTTGTCAAAAGATAAATTATCCCTCAATTTGGGTAATGGTTGCCAGATTTATTTTAATATTTTGGATGATTTAGATTGGCAATTGGAAAAAATGGCGATTGTCTTAAAACAAAGCAGATATTATTCAAATTTAAATACTTTGCAGTATATTGATTTGCGGTTTGGAAACCAGGCGATAATCAAATAATTGTAAAATTTAAAATATAGGGGAAGCAAAAGAATCGGCCATAGCGGGCGATAGGTTTTTTATTAAAGGAGCTGCTTTTTTGGGAAAATAGCCTTAAAGTTAAAGATGGGTAAGCCTATTGACAAAAATACACTTATTTGTTATATTATAGAAAACAAAAAACCAGGCAAATGGCCTGATTTTGAAAGGAAAAATACATAATTATAAAAACAAAAATATTAAGCATAAAAAATATGAACGCATTAAATTATTTAAAGAATAAAAGAGTCATTATCCTTTTTATTGCTGTATTATCAGTGTTTTTGATTTCTTCCACCGCTTTTGCGGCCAGTTGCGGTTCCGGTGTCGGCACGTGTAATTCCGGAACGCCGTCCACTCCGACAATCGGATATACTTCAAATGAACATTCAACCGGCACATATTACGCTTGGGATTGTTCAGGTGTTGGAGCAACGGTTGGTTGTGTGTCCACTCCCACTTATTCAACGACAGTTATTTGCACCGGCTTTACCTATACCAATTGGGGCGCTTGCCAATCAAACAACACTCAAACCCGGGGCATTACTGCCCAGGCTCCAACTGGTTGTTCCGGCGGTAGTCCGGCGACAACGCGAAGTTGTGTGTATAACGCGCCGGTTACCACTTGCTCTTCTTTTAATTATTCAAGTTGGAGCGCTTGCCAATCAAACAATACCCAGACCAGAACTGTTACTTTTAGTTCTCCGTCCGGTTGCACGGGCGGGAATCCGCTAACAACCCAAAGCTGCACTTATATTCCTCAGACACCGACTGCGGCGATTTGCGGTTCCGCGAACGGCTCAACTATGGCCAGCTTTCCGTCCGGATCCCCAACATTATGCAGTTCCGGCGCACCATCAACCAATACGACTATTTGGAATTATAGCGGAGGCGCTCCGGTAAGTTCATATTTTAGATGGACTTGCACTGCCGGCAGTGCTGTTGCCACTTGTGCATCAGCTTCTTCTCCTCTTGCCGGCGCTTGCGGTTCCGCGGCCGGAGGCACTTTTCTTAGCACCCCAACTTCGGGCTTATGCAACGCCGGCACGCCTAGCGCCGTAGCGTTTGATAATTCATCTACTATAGAAGGTAAGGGAACTTGGTCTAATGTTTATTCTTGGACTTGTGATGGCGGTACCAGCACTCCGATTACTTGGTGTTATGCCTACAAGCAACCCACTGTAAATCCATCTTCGGCCACGACCTGTTCTTCGTTTACTTATTCAGCTTGGGGCGCTTGCCAATCAAACAACACTCAAACCAGGAGCGTTATAGGTTCTTCGCCCAGCGGTTGCACAGGTGGCAGCCCTTATACCGTTCAAAGTTGTAATTATACTCCAACGCCTACTACTTGTACTTCTTTTGATTATTCAGCTTGGGGCGCTTGCCAATCAAACAACACTCAAACCAGGAGCGTTATAGGTTCTTCGCCCAGCGGTTGTGTTGGGGGCAATCCCATAACAACCCAAAGCTGTTCTTACGCTCAGCCACAGAATGGAGTTTGCGGTTCCGCGAACGGACAATCTTTTGTTTCCGCGCCAACCGCCAATTTATGTATCGTTGGTACAACTCTGGGAGCGCAAGGGCTTGGCCCGTGGACTTGGACTTGCAATGGCAGTAATGGTGGCGCCAATGTTCAGTGCAATGCCAATAAAACTTATTCGCCTACGCCAATTAACGGACAATGCGGTTCCGCGAACGGACAATCTTTTGTTTCCACTCCGCAAGTTAATCTTTGCAACACCGGCGATCCAATTAATTTTAATTCCTTTTCCTATTCTTGGACTTGGAATTGTTCCGGGCAAAATGGCGGTAGCGATGTAAGTTGCAGCGCCAACAGGACAAATACTTCCAATCCTATTAACGGCCAATGCGGTTCCGCGGCCGGAAATTACTTTACCTATGCGCCTTCCGGTAATTTATGCAATTCCGGAAACGCAATCAGTTTTACCGGATCAGGCCCGTGGACTTGGTATTGCACCGGCCAAAACGGCGGCAGCGACGTTAATTGTATGGCTTATAAAAACCAAACAAACTTTATTCCGAATGTTGACGCCGGAGACAATAAAAACGTCCAATCCGGGCAAAGCGTTTATATGAATGCTACAGCCTCTGACCCGCAAGGCTACAGCTTAAATTATTCTTGGAACTGCAACGGCGGTTCATTGTCCAGTTATAATATTTTAAATCCGACTTTTTACGCGCCAATGGTTTCTTCGGGCAACGATCTTTTGTATTTTTGCAATTTAACCGTTACGAATACTGTTGGAGCAACCAATTCCGATGGAGTTAATATCACGGTAAGAAATAGCGGTTACAATAATAACAACCCTCCGACTGTTTACGCCGGAAACGATAAAAATATTCCGGCCGGCGGAAGCGTTTATATGAACGCCACAGCTTCCGACCCGCAAGGAAGTTATTTAACTTATTCTTGGAACTGTAACGGAGGAACATTGTCCAGTTATAATATTTTAAATCCGACTTATTATGCTCCGAATATTAATTATAATAACAGCAATTCTTATGCCTGCACGATTACGGTTTACAACAATCGTGGACAATCGGCTTCCAGCTCGGTAAATATCCAAGTCGGCACAAACTACCAGCCTGTCTCGTACAGCAACTTGGCGGTTTCCACTTATGACGCGACTTCTATTACAACTAAATCCGCTGCTTTAAACGGACGCTTGGATGGAGATAATGGCAATCCGGCTAATGTAAGGTTTGCTTACGGCCGCGGCAACAGCTTAAACTTAACCACGCTTGCTTTATCCAATAAAAGAGCTGGCCAAAGATTTTATATCACGGTCAATAATTTGGAAAAAGCCAAAGCTTATTCATTTAGGGCGGAAGCCACGGGCAGCAATGGCGCGATTGTTTATGGGAATACTTTGAAATTTATGACCGCTCCGGACGAGCCCTTGTATTTTAACGGTTCTTTGTCTGGCAACGGAGTAAATTTAACTTGGTTGAACGGTGAAGGCGCGTGCTATACAGTGATAACTAGAAAATTAAATTCTTATCCTGTGACTGCCACGGATGGGGTTGCGGTTTACTTTGGAACAGGCACAAATTATTTTGACTCCGATGTTTTAGCCAATAAAAATTATTACTATCGCGCCTGGTCCGTGGGTTGTGATGAAGGAATGTATTCTTGGTCAACGAGCGTTAACGCGAAAAAATACGTAAGCACTAACGGCATGGGTGGGCAAACGGTCCAACCTTATGTTCCGGCAGTGGTTATTCCTCGGGCGATTGTTTTGAATATTACGGGTAGAAACATAACTCAAAACGGCCAGGTCACTAATGGCGTTGTTTATGCCAAGCCGGGCGATGAAATTGCGGTTAGCGTTGTGATTTCTTCGTCAGACGGCAAGGCCTTGCAAAGCGTTTTATTAAAAAACACCCTACCGGAAAATATTGATAGTGTTAGCAATGTCCGCCTGGACAATAAATTTTATGGCGGAGATATTAACGGCACTATTTTAATCGGAACCATTCCGGCCAATACTTCCAAAACTTTAACCTTTGTTTTAAAAGTCGCTCCGGTGGACGAATGCAATCCGGCCGTTAGCACTTTGGTTGATATGGTTGAGGTAAATGCCAAGGGTGTTGAAACCGTAAAAGGTTCATTAACCATTGATACAACCGGGCAAGAACAATCCACAACCGCGGCTTCCATCGGGCTTTTCGCCAACGGCTGGTGGAACCTGTTATGGCTGCTAATCGGATTGATAATCGGATTGATAATCTTTTTGCTTATCTATATTATTGTTAAGAGAATGAACGAAAAGAAACAACTGGAAGCTGTTCCGGTATTTCCAAAAGATAAATATTTTTCAATTCAACAGTAAGCGCCAAGTGCCTAAACTCTTAAGTAAAAAACCACCTTTTCGGGTGGTTTTTGCTTTTTAAAAAATTAATTTAATTGTTTAACTTTAATCGCCTTAGAAATAAATTGACCGTACTTTTTTAGGTCTACTTTTGCAGTAAGTTTATATTCTTCCAATTCCGCGCCTAAAGAAATTTGGTTTTCTGATTTGTATTTCCTAACTTCGTCAATTGCGGCTATGGCTTCATTAAAATCGCCAATATCCAAATTGATCGATTCTAATTTTTCCGGCCAGATAGATAAATGAATTGTTGCTTCATCGCTAAAATATTGATAAATTTCTTCGGTAATAAAGGGGATTATGGGCGCGTACATTTTTAAAATATTCACGAATACTTGCCTTAAAATGATTTGCGCCGCCGTCTTGCTTGTTGCGTCTTCGCCGTATAACCTATATTTCACGAATTCAATATAATAATCCGCAAATTTGGACATAAAGAAATCTTCAATCGCGGATTTGGCTTTGGCATATTGGTATTCGTCAAAGCATTGAGTTGTCTCTATAATCGTTTTATTTAATTCTTCAATTATCCAAGCATCCGCGTATTCAAATTTTGCGGTGTTGCCAGAGGTAAATCCTTCTCCGGTTGTCAAAATAAATTTGGCAACATTCCAAAGCTTATTGGTGATTTGTTTTCCTTTCTTGATTTCAATAGGGCTGAACCTTAAATTTTGCCCTAGTCCCGCGCCGGTTGCCCAATAGCGGACGGCATCGGCTCCATATTCTTCAATCAGTTTGTCTGAGGGCACATAATTGCCCAAACGTTTACTGATTTTTCTGCCGGTTTCGTCTAGGCCGTGCCCGGAAACCATAATATTTTTAAACGGAACGGTATCAAAATTATAATATCCTTTCACAATGGAATAAAAATCCCAAGTTCGGATAATCTCGTGCGCGTTCGGCCGCAAATCCACGGGGAACAAGTCGTCGCTGCCGCCCAATTCGCGCAACAAGAAGGGCGTGCAAGAAGAAGTTGCCCAGGTGTCCATTACATCTGTTTCCGGCTTTATGTCTTTGCTTCCGCATTTCGGGCATTTGCCCATTGGCGGTTTTTGTTCAAACGGGTTAATTGGCAAATCCTTTTCGTCAGCCAAAATTATTTCTCCGCAATAATCGCAAATCCAAAACGGAAAGGGAACTCCGTAAAATCTTTGCCTGGAAACGCACCAGTCCCATTTCAAGGAATTCACCCAGAGCTCGTAGTTGTTAATCATGTATTCCGGGTGCCATTTGATTTGCTTGCCCAATTCCAGCCATTTTTCTTTTAGGTCCGCGATTTTGATAAACCATTGTTTGCTTTGGATTAATTCCGCTGGCGTGTCGCACCTTTCGTGCACATTTACGGCATGTTCCAAGTCCTCTTGCTTCATAAGCAATCCCTTTTCTTTTAGGTCATCTAAGATTTGTCCGCGCGCTTCTTTAATGGTCAGACCTTCGTATTTGCCGGCTAAGTTATTCAAATGCCCGTCTTCGGTTAAAATATTCCTGGTCTTCAAATTATCTATCCGCCATTTTTCCAAGTCCTCCTGGTCGCCCCAAGTGCACACCATCATTAAGCCCGTGCCAATTTCTTTTTCCACTTTTTCGCTGCCTTTTATTTCCACTTCGTGCTCCATTAAAGGCACAATGGCTTTTTGCCCGATGAGCTTATTGTATCGTTCGTCTGTCGGGTTAACGTAAAGCGCCACACAAGCCGGAATCAGTTCCGGACGGGTGGTGGCAATCAATAAGTTTTGCCCATCGGGAGCGCAAAAATTAATGTAATTCATTTTGGAGGCCTGAGTTTTATCTTCCAAATCGGATTGGGAAATCGCGGTTTGGCAAAATGGGCACCACAAGATCGGCAATTCTTTTTTATAAAGCGCGCCCTTTTTGTATAAATCCAAAATTGATTTTTGCGAAACCTTGGTCGCCATCGGGGCAATAGTGCTGTAAGTCTTGGACCAGTCCACGGAAATTCCCAATGAATTCCAAAGATTTTTATAAGTTTGGATTCCTTTTTTCGTTTCTTCCAAGCAAAGCTTAATGAATTCCGAGCGGGTGGTTTTGGATTTATCAATATTGTATTTCTTTTCCACAAACCTTTCCGTGGGCAAACCATTGTCGTCAAAGCCCATTGGGTAAAAAACATTAAATCCGCGCATTCGTTTATAGCGGACGATAAATTCGGCTTGGGCGTAAGACATTATATGCCCGGCGTGCAGATGGTCGGCGGAAACATAAGGCGGGGGCGTGTCTACAACAAAAAGTTCGCCTTTATTTTGGCGATCGAACTCAAAGTATTTATTAGTTTCCCAGTTATTTGTCCATTTCTTTTCCGCTTCCTTGAAATCATAGGACTTTGGGAATTCAGATACTGATTTTTTCATGTTTTTATCTTAGCCAATTTAATACCAACTATCAAGTCGTTTTTATTTGCATTGGCTTAATAAAAAAGATTTAATAGTATTTGACAATGTTAACAAAGTATGTTATATTATTATCAGTTTCTATTCCTGCAATTAAAAGTTTTGCATGGAAAGGATGCTCGTTTAAATTAGGAGATGCTGAAATGACAAGAAACATCGTTTGTTCGGTATGGGAAGTTGTTGCAATAATCGTATTCAACCCAATTTTATCAATTATTGTGTTTTTGATAGGTCCGGCCATGTATTTTTTTACTGGTGGCGGCTTTGAAGAATTAATGCTGAGCATTTTTTTATTCGCATGCTTTGGCATAATAGCGGTTTTGAAAACCCGAATTGAAGAGAGCCGGAAGCTAAACGTATTTTGGGAAACATTTATTAATTTTGTTTGTGCAATATGTTTAGGTATCGGTAGTATTTTATTATACCTTGGAGCCGGAGAACAAAATTTGATCATAATCATTATGGTTATAGCTTTGGTCTTTTTAGGAACCCAAACAATTGTCTTTATGGGCTGGTTAAATCTAATCGACAATTAACTTTTTATCCTTTGTAATTTACAGAGGATTTTTTAATTAGTTTTTATTATTTAGATAATTTTTAATAAATTATTTTCTTTCTAGGAATAATTTGTTATAATAAATCAAATGCACAAAAAAATTAAAGTTTACCCAATGAAATCTATGCAATTTAGTCGGGCATTCACCCTAATTGAACTCTTGGTTACGATTGCGATTGTCGGTATACTCGCCGGCTTCATTTTTATTTCCATGACCGATTCGCTTAATTCCGCTAATGATGCCAGGCGCAAATCTGATTTATCGGCTATTCAGAAAGCCTTACTAATGTATCAATCCGCGGGGCATACTTATCCGGTATTATCCAGTTGCACAATCGGAGCGGCCGGGTGTTTGGGCGACCCAAGCAACAATGTCCTTTCCGATTATTTGGCCAGAATGCCAACCGATCCTCAGTCGCCAACAAAAAATTATACCTATGCGTCAACCAGCGGCGCTGATTTTACCATCCAAGCTACGTTAAACAGCGGGGCAAGTTATTCTTTTAGCACTGCTAACGGTTGGAGTACGGGTGTTGCCGGTTACGGCCATTATAAAATTATCACTATTGCCAGCGGAACAAGCTTAACGAATTATCCGATCAAATTAATTGTTTACAAAGCCGCGAACCAGGGTGCCAACGGAACTGCCAATTGCGAAGGATTGTGCGTTGATGCTTTTACGGATGTTGCTTTTTCCGATAGCGCCGGCAATACCGCTTTGCCTTTTTGGATTGAAACCGGTTCCGTGGTTTCCGGAACCAGCGCCACTTTTTGGGTAAACGTCCCGGCAATCGCCAATGGCAATACAACCATCCGAATGTATTATCAATCCGCGAGCCCAACATTGTCTTCCAACGGAAGCTTAACTTTTTCATCTTCGCAAGGAATGTTTTTTGACGATTACATAAATCCCGTAAGTTCTTTGGATTCAAGCAAATGGACATTATTGGGCGCTGCGACCGTAACAGTGTCTAATTCAATAATGAGCCATATTGGGACAGGGGCAATATCCGAACTTTATAGTTCGTATTATGTCCCGGATAATTATATTTTGGAAACTTACGCAAAATCATACCATGCCAACACGTCGTATAGGGAACAATTTGTTTATTCGGATCGTGTTGGCCATGGTTATTATGTGGCTCCATCTCCATATGACCTTGGGCTTAGTACTCCCATGTATCGCGTTTGGAATAATGGCAGTTGGGGTTCGGCATTGGCTATGGGTGGTTGGACAGCCAATGTTTGGCACAGGATTACTTTAAAAAGGCATGGCCAGTTTGATTGTTATATTGATAACGCTAATCTTGTTACCGCTACTCCTTATTTCGCTGCCAATGGCACATGGTCAACTTATGTGCAAAACGCGGGCAGCCGAGTAGATATTGATTGGGTTCTCGTCCGCCCATATGTTGCGAGCGAACCTACTGCAACGTTCGGCACACAAAATTAATTTTGGAGTTCGGCCTCCAATCCATAAAAACTTGACTTGTAGCTTAGAGTTTTTTGTGTTCGCAAAGATTTTTTCGTATTTTCACTTCTTGATTCTTGTAACTCAAAAGAGGTAAAATACGGGTAATGGAAATGGGTAAAGAAATACAACAAGCTTCACCTTTGGCGGACAGAATGCGTCCCGAAATATTGGATGATTTTTTCGGGCAGGAAGAAATCGTGGGCGAAAGCAAGCTGCTTCGCGAAGCTATTAAATCAGACACGATTCCCTCAATGATTTTTTGGGGGCCGCCGGGCACGGGCAAGACCACTTTGGCAATGATTATTGCCAAGCAAACCAAATCCGACTTTATCCGCATTAGCGCGGTTTCAAGCGGGCTGAAAGATTTACGGGAAATAATTACCCGCGCCAAGAGCAATAATCTGGCAAGCCGCAAAACAATTTTATTTGTGGATGAAATCCACCGTTGGAATAAAACCCAACAAGACGGGCTATTGCCCCATATTGAAAGCGGGTTGATTACCTTAATTGGCGCCACCACGGAAAATCCCAGCTTTGAAGTCCGTTCCGCTTTATTATCCAGGTGTCGAGTTTTTGTTTTTAAACAATTGGAAGCTGGAGACATTAAAAAACTTATAAAAAAAGCGATTAAGGACAAAAAGCGCGGGCTGGGAAATTTGAAAATAAAAATCAATGATAAAGAAATAGGCGTAATCAGCCGAATCAGCAATGGTGATGCCAGAATTGCTTTAAATATTTTAGAATACGCAACCATGGCTTCGGGTGGCAACGTTACTTTAAAAGTAATTGAGGAAGCTTCCCAGAAAATAAATTTATTATACGACCGCGAAGGCGAAGAACATTATAATATTATTTCCGCCTTGCACAAATCAATGCGTGGGTCGGATGCAGATGCGGCTTTGTATTGGCTGGCGAGAATGGTTGAAGGCGGGGAAGATCCGTTATACATTGCCAGGCGCATTGTTCGGTTTGCCTCAGAAGATATCGGGTTGGCCAACTCCCGCGCCTTAGAGCAAGCCGTGGCGGCTTACAACGCCTGCCATTTCATTGGGTACCCCGAGTGCAATGTGATTTTAGCCCAAGCCGTAGTTTATATGGCGAAATGCAAAAAATCCAATGAATTGTATTTGGCCTATGGCAAGGCCGCGGACGATGTTAGAAAGCACGGTAATTTGCCTGTGCCCTTGCATATTCGAAACGCACCCACAAAACTAATGCAACAATTGGGCTATGGCAAGGATTATAAATACAGTCCGTCTTTCGGATACAAAGAAAAACAAGAATATTTCCCGGACAAACTCAAAGGCAGAAAATACATTAACTAATGTTTAGGTATTGAATACCTAAACATAAAAAAATCAAATGAATTTAGGAAGCCAGGCATACAAATATAAGAAAATTGATACATATAATAAATACAATTTTTGACAAAAGAAAAACAAGGGTATATGTTTTAAGCAGGAGAGTGATTTAAAAAATGAATAATGATTTTGGGGTAATCGTGTCAACCTTGCGAATGGTAAAAATTTTGGCGGCAATTGCGCTTATACTCGCGATAGCGCTTGTCCTTTCGATGTGGCTTGCGATTTCCGAAGTTAACGTATTTAGTAAAATGTTCATCGGATTTTGCTAAATCCAATGCCAATTTTCGCGTCCACAAATTGGCATAATTTTTTTTGACAAAAAAGCATAAACAATGTATAAAATAATCAGCACAGAGGTGTTGTAATGCCGTTTAAAACATTTGGTTTCCAAAGACAAGACGATCCCGAAGAAGTTGATAAAACTCTTAACGACTGGGTGGAAAAAATGAAAGCCGAAAACACAGATTTTAAAATTAAAGACAAAACGCCAATTATTTTTCAAGGGAACAGTTATTGGCAGTTTATAATAGAATACTGAGCCATAGGTAAACAAAAATTCTATGGCTTATTTTTTTTGACAAAAATATTCATATAGTATATAAAACATACAGAGGATTATTATGGATTTGGTTTGGAAGAGATTCTTAATCTGGGAATTTTCACTTTTAGCAGCTCTAAGTTTAACGGGAGTATTAATATATTTAATCGGATGGCTTTCAAGTCCACTGGAGTTTATCTTTTTAGTGGCGCTCATCTGTATTTTAAATGTACCTTTCTATTGTGCGCATGCCGGATTTTGGGGTTAATATCTTAACCTCTTTTTATTTGCCATATACCTCTTTATGCAGTATTCTTAACTCAACATACTAGATACCAAATACTAAATACTTCCCCAAAAAAATATGTTAATAGACGATGTTACAATTAAAGTGAGAGCCGGGCACGGTGGCAAGGGAATGGTTACTTTCAGTAAAATTCCCGGGGCCTTGGGCCCAACGGGCGGAAGCGGCGGCAACGGCGGCAGTATTTATTTTATCGGAGTTTCCGAATTGGACGCCTTAAAGCAATTTCGTTTTAAAAAAGAAATTGATGCGCAAAAAGGCGAAAACGGCAAAGGCCAATGTTTGGACGGAGCCAATGCCGAAGATTTATATTTGAAGGTTCCGGTTGGAACAGTGGTGCACAATTTAACCAACTACGAAGACACGGAAGTCGTTAAATTAAACGAACCGGTTTTAATCGCTAAGGGCGGAAAAGGCGGCAAAGGCAATTACCTTTTTAGGTCTTCTACCAACACCACGCCCATGCAATCGCAAGACGGGCTCGCGGGCGATGAATTTACCCTACGTTTGGAATTGAAAATGATTGCTGATGTCGGATTCGTGGGTTTGCCAAATGTGGGTAAGTCCAGCTTGTTAAAAGAATTAACCAATGCCGACCCGAAAGTCGCCAACTATCCGTTTACTACTTTGGAGCCCAACTTGGGCGTCTATTATGATTTGATTTTGGCGGACATTCCCGGATTAATTGAGGGCGCCTCCGAAGGCAAAGGTTTGGGCATCAGATTTTTAAGGCACTTAGAGAGAACTCGCATTTTGTTTCATTTTATTTCCGCCGAGTCGGAAGATTTTAAAAAGGACTACGAAACCATCCAAAAAGAATTGGAAGATTATAATCCCGAATTATTGGAAAAGATGGAATATATTTTTATAGCCAAGAGCGATTTGGTGCCCGCGGAGATCCTAAAAGAAAAAATGAAAAAATTTAAAAAGAAAGCTGTTCCAATTTCCATTTACGACTACGATAGCGTGGAAAAAGTTAAAGACATCCTCAACAAGATTATGAAAGAAAAGTAACGGTATCCCCGTTGCTTTTTTAATTGATTATGTTATATCTAAACCAGTCTTTTGTTCCTTGAAAAACAAGAGATATGGAGTGATTTAATGGATTCAAAAGAACTGAATTTAGAAATGCTTCAATCTTATGAAATGTTGGGACATCGAAAAGTGAGAAGGGTTTTTCGTGTTCCCGAGCGAATCGATGAGATTCTTTTTTTGACCACGGACAATGTTTCCGCCAGTGACGTTGTTTTTGATTTAATCGAGGGTAAGGGTAGGCTTATCAATAAAACTTCTAATGCTTGGAAGAAAATTATTGGGCAAACTAATGTTATGCCAACCGATTTCGTCACAGACAACGAGGAAGAAATTGCCGGAATTTACGGATGCGGCGCATTGGCCGACGAATTGAAGGGCCGGTTGCTTGTGGCGAAAAAAGCGCTCGTAATTCCGCTTGAGTGCATTGTGCGGGATAAGTTTGGCGGCTCGCTTTTCAAAATGTATGCCAAGGCGGGAGGCCAGTCCGGCTATTATCTTGGGCAATGGTATCCGGAAGGCATGACCAAAAATAAGCAGTTGCTAGTTCCCGCGTATACGCCGAGCACCAAAGCCGAAACCGGGCACGATATCAATATTGATTACGAAAAAACAATTCCGATTTTGGAAAAATTTATTCGCGACAATGATATTCTTGGCTGGAGCGCGGAAAATTTGGCGCAATCAATTCGGGCCCACGCTTTAAGCGTTTTCATGTCCGGCCGCAACTTATTGGCCTCAAGAAAGCTTGAATTGCACGACAGCAAATTTGAATTCGGCCTTATTCCTGTAAATGATTTTAAAACACATGGCCTTTCCGGCCAAATTGTTTCTCATCGGTTATGCCTGGTAGACGAAGTGTTGACCGGCGACTCATCGCGGATATTTGAGCCAATGGATGAAAAACATTATGACAAGCAATTTCTTCGGGATTTCCTGGAAGGCCAAAACTGGGACGGGCAATCAAGATTTCCTTTGCCAACCACGGTTAAAAAAGAATTCATTAGCAGGTATGGCCACATCTTTGATATCGCTGAACACATCAATAATTATGCTCTCAATTTTTAATTGAGAGCATTTCTTTTATTTAAAATGATTATATGTTAAATTAACTGCAATATGCCAGTTAAGGAAAACACTAAAAAGCCTGAACTAATGAGCCCGATTAAAGATTGGGCCGGACTGGAGGCGTGCAAGAATTATGCCAATGCCGTGTATTTTGGCGTAAGCGAGTTAAGCCTGCGTTCGCGGGCTAACGGGTTTAAAAATAAAGATTTAAAGCCCTTGGCAAAGCAATGCCATAATTATGGCCTAAAGGCCTATTTAACGGTTAATTCCGTGATATATAACAATGACATAGAAAAGGCGGAAACCCTGGTAAAAATGGCCAAAAATGCCCAAATAGACGCTGTTATAGTATGGGATCCGGCTGTAATAGAAATAGCTAAAAAACAAGGCGTAAAATTCATTATTTCCACCCAGGCCAATGTGTCTAATTATGCGTCCGCCAAGTTTTATGAAAAATTGGGAGCCAAGCGAATTGTATTGGCAAGGGAGATGACTTTAAAGCAAATTGCAGAGTTAAGAAAAAAAACAAAATTGGAAATTGAAACTTTTATCCATGGCGCCATGTGCGTGGCGATTTCCGGCCGCTGTATTCTGTCCGCCTATTTATTCGGCAAATCTTCCAATTGCGGCTCGTGCGCCCAGCCTTGCCGCAAGGAATGGACTTTATCCGACAACGAAGACAACAAGGTTTCCAATTACGGGCAATATTTTTTAAGCGCCAAAGATTTATGTATGATAGAATTTATTCCGGACTTGATTAAAGCCGGAATTGATTCTTTTAAAATAGAAGGGCGTTTACGGGATCCGAAATATATTGAGGTTACGGCCAGGTGTTATCGTGAGGCCATTGACGCTTATTTTAGCTATACCTTTACCTGTGAAAAAGTGATAAAATGGAAACAAAAATTAGCGGATGTTTATAATCGCGGGTTTTCCACGGGATTTTATTTCGGCAAGCCGGGCAAAGACGGCATCAGTTATGACAAGGCGGATAATTTATCCAAGGTTAAAAAAGTTTTGGTCGGGAATATAATCCATTATTACCCCAAGTCTAATGCCGGTTCATTGGTTTTGAGCCATCATGGCTTAAAAGTTGGCGACAAGATAATCGTCCAAGGCGCGCATACTTTCTTGGAACAAGAAATAGAGAGCATTGAAATAGAAAATAAAAAAACAACCAAGGCCGCGAAGGGCGCGGAAGTTGCCATAAAATTTAAGGACAAGGTCCGCGAACACGATAAGGTGTTTTTAATTAAATAAAATGGTTATTGAGATAATTATTATTTTAGTAGTTTCCTTGGTTGCGTTCGCGATCGTGTCTTTTATTATTGTCCGCTTATTTAAAGAAGAGCGCCAAAGGATGTTAGAGCAAATGGATTCCAAAAAAGAAGTGATTAATGAATCCATTAAATTCAATAAAGATTCCATTAAGGAATTGGTGGAAAAAATTGGCAGCGAATTGGAAAAAACAAAAAATCAATTCAATGCCAGCGAAAAAGAAAGGGTTGGAGAATTCTCCGCCTTGAAAACAATTTTGGAAGAGCATAAGCTCGCGACCGGGGAATTAAAGCAATCAACCGAGAATTTGAAAAATATCTTGTCCAATAACCAAATGCGCGGAGCTTTTGGGGAAGAAATAGCGGACAATTTATTAAAAAGCATTGGCTTTGTTGAGGGCGAAAACTATATCAGCAATACGGCCCAGGAAAATTCCGCCAGCCGCCCGGACTTTACGGTTTTCTTACCGGATAAAACCAAAGTGAATATTGACGTAAAATTTCCATACCAATCTTTGATTAAATATATTGAAGCCGCGGACAAAGTTGACAAGGACAAGCATTTGAAAGAGTTTGCGCAAGATGTGAAACAAAAAATAAAAGAAGTGTCCACCCGCGATTACATTAATTTGGAAGAAAAGACAGTTGATTTCGTGATTTTATTCGTGCCGAATGAAATGATTTTCAGTTTTATTTACGAGCATTTGCCCGAAGTTTGGAACGAGGCCATGGGCAAGAAGGTGATTTTGGCCGGGCCGTTTAGTTTTACCGCTATTTTGAGGATGATTTACCAATCTTATAAAAGTTTTAAATACCAAGAAAATCTTTATGAAATAATCAAGTTGATTAAAATGTTTGAAATGGAATTCGGAAAATACAATGACGAAGTGGATACGCTGGGCACTCGTTTGAAATCAGCGAGTGACCAATTTGATAAAGTTTCTGTAACCCGCACTAAGAAATTATCCGGCATTGTGGAAAAAATAAAAGGCGAGGCAGAGGAAAATAAAATGATTGAAAATCAGCCTGATATTATAGAGGAATAAAAATGATTTTAGAAAAACTGGAAAAACTTTTGAAAGACGAACCGCCCTTTCGTTTAAACCAAGTAAAACGGGCGGTTTTTCACGAACTTATAGAAGATTGGGACAAGGCCACCAATTTGTCTTTGGCTTTGCGGGAGAAATTAAAAAAAGAATGTTCTTTGGAAATAAAGCGCGAACTTTTTGTTTCCAAAGATAATAACACGATTAAGGCTTTGGTGGAGCTGGAGGATGGAAATAAGATAGAAACCGTCTTAATGTTGCATAACGATAAACGCGCCACGGTTTGCGTTTCTTCGCAAATTGGTTGTCCTTTGAATTGCGCCTTTTGCGCCACGGGGCAAATGGGATTTAAAAGAAGCTTGGAAGCAGGAGAAATCTTGGATCAGATTTTATTGTTTTGCCGATATTTAAAAAATAATTACAAGCCTGCCCGTTCTTTGACCAATATTGTTTTTATGGGAATGGGTGAGCCGTTTTTAAATTATGATAATGTTTGGAAGGCCGTGCGGATAATCAACGACAAAGACGGATTTAACATTGGCGCTAGAAAAATATCCATTTCAACCGCGGGAATAATTGAAGGCATTAGAAAAATGGCGAACGAAAGGCTGCAAGTCAATCTGTCTATTTCTTTGCACGCCCCAACTGATGAATTAAGGCAAAAAATAATGCCGATTGCCAAAAAATACCCTTTAAAGCGGCTGCTGAAAATAATTGATGAGTATATTTTTAAGACATCTCGTAAAGTTATGTTTGAATATTTAATGATCAAAGGCGTGAATGATACAATGGAAAATGCCGAGCAATTAAGCAAGATACTGAATAAGCCTCTTTATATGGTTAATTTGATTCCTTATAATCCCACGCAAAAATTCAAGCCGTCGGATAAAAAGACAATTAAATCTTTTAAAGATTATTTGGAAAAACGGGGGGTTTTTGCCACGCAAAGATATGAATTTGGGCAAGAAATCCAGGCCGCTTGCGGCCAGTTGGCCACAAACAAACAAAAAAGTTAATTTTTTAAAATAATAATTATAATTTGCGATATGCCAAAATTAAAATACAAAAGAATTTTATTAAAAATCAGCGGGGAAGTTTTTGGTGAAAACGGAAAAGGAATTTCTTTGGCTTCATATGAACAAATGGCCAAGCAGATTATTAAAATAAAAAAAGAAAATAAGATTGACTTGGCAATTGTGATTGGCGCGGGAAATATTTTCCGCGGGCGTTTTGCCAAAGGCGCCAATTTTGATATGGCCATCGCGCACCAAATGGGAATGGTCGCGACGATTATAAACGGGTTGGCATTGCAACAGTGTTTGGAAAAAATGGGGCTGGAAACCAGAATGATGACAGCTATGCGGATAGACGCTGTGGCAGAGCCTTACTTAAGGAGAAAAGCGCTGCATCATTTTGAAAAGGGCCGGATTATTATTTTCGCGGGCGGTACGGGCAATCCATTTTTTACCACTGATTCGGCTGCGGCCTTGCGGGCCTGCGAACTTAATTGTGATTTGATTCTAAAAGCTACGAACGTAGACGGGGTTTTTGACAAAGATCCGAATAAATATAAAGACGCCAAACTTTACAAAAAATTAAAATACAAAGAAGCTATCGAAAAAGATTTAAACGTAATGGATGGCACGGCTTTTGCCTTGTGCGCGGATAACCAAAAACCGATTATTGTTTTTAATCTTAACAAATTAGACAGTATTACCAAAGCCTTAAAGGGTGAATCATTTGGCACATTGGTGGATTAAATATGAAGTTAAACAAAAAAACAATAAAAGAGATAGAAAATAAAGCCAAAGAATTTTTTGTTGGCGCAAGCGGTTGCCACGATTGGACGCACGTGGAAAGGGTGCGTAATTTGGCGCTTAAAATAGGTAAAAAAGAAAAAGCCAATCTTTCAATCATTGAAGTTGCGGCGTATTTGCACGATATCGGGCGCAAAGAAGAAATGGACACCAAGGGCAAGATTTGCCACGCGGAAAAAGGAAAGGAATTGGCTGAAGAGATTTTGTCCAAGTATGATTTGGATAAAGAAACAGTTGAAAACATCAAGCATTGCATTCTATCTCACAGATACCGAAATAACCATATGCCCGAAACTATTGAAGCTAAAGTTTTGTATGACGCGGATAAATTGGATTCAATCGGCGCCGTGGGAATTGGCCGCGATTTTTTCTTTGCCGGTTACGCGGGCTGTTGCCACTGTTTGTATACCGGCAACGAGAAAAAGAACATAAAAAATGCCGGAAAATACGAATACACCAGCGAGGATTCCGCTTTATTGGAATATTATTACAAGCTCAGTAAAGTAAAATCAAAAATATTAACCAAAGCCGGGCGGGAAATCGCCAAAGAAAGGCATAACTTTATGGAAGAATTTTTTAAAAGGTTTGAAAAAGAGATTAAAGGAGTTTTGTAGTATTGTTGACATTCGAATTAGCGAATGTTATTTTTAATTTAGTGATTTTAAAATGTGCGACAGAAAAAGCTTTCAGCCGGCAAGGCAAACAGAAACAAAACCGGCCCCGTTTGGTTGGGGCGAAAACTATGTTGATGAAATAAGGCAGGTAAAGCCAAATGAACAAGAGCGCTAGATTTTTCTAGGCCTTTTTTATTTTTACCCAATGTCGTGCTATAATGCGATTAATAATATCTAAAATTTATGTCCCAATACTACAAAAAATCCAATAATATTTTTGACCCGAAGGCGACTGTGCCGTTTAAATTAAGCCGTTCCAAAATAGATTTGTTTATGGAATGCCCGCAATGTTTCTATTTAGACAGGCGCTTGGGCGTGGGTAGGCCGCCCGGTTTTCCCTTTACTTTAAACAGCGCGGTGGACGCATTGTTAAAAAAAGAATTTGATTTATATAGAAACGAACAAGCTCCGCATCCGTTTATCCGCGATTTTGGCATTGATGCTGTTCCGTTTAAGCACGATAAATTGAATATTTGGCGGGAAAATTTTAAAGGCATTGAATACGTGGACGAACCGACCAACCTTTTGATTACCGGTGCGATTGATGATATTTGGGTTAATCCGCAAGGCCAAATCATAATCGTAGACTACAAGGCTACTTCTAAAACTAGTGAAGTTAATTTAGACGCGGAATGGCAAAGAGGTTATAAGCGGCAAATGGAAATCTACCAATGGCTTTTTGCCCAAAACGGTTTTGACGTAAATCCGACCGGATATTTTGTTTATTGTAATGGCGATGTTGGCAAACCTACTTTTGACAAAAAATTGGAATTTGACATTAAGGTTTTGCCGTACACCGGCGACAGCAAGTGGATTCCCAAAGCGCTTAAAGACATTAAAGAATGTTTGATGTCGGACAAAATTCCCGAGATGAATGAAAATTGCGATTATTGCAATTACCGGAAAAACGCGGTTGTGGCAAAAATAAAACACGAAAAGAAATAAACACGGAACGATGGAAGAAAAGAATAAATCCTATGTTAAAAACCTTTTAGAGAATAATATTTTCACTGTTTCCGCGTATATAACTGTTTTAAACAGCATTCTCAATTCGTGCGAAGCCAAAGTGAAAGGCGAGGTCTCGGAAGTTAAAGTGTGGAGCAGCGGGCACGTGTATTTTTCTTTGAAAGACAAGAAAGACAAGAGCGTAATGAATTGCGTAATTTGGAGTTATGATTACCGGCTCTCGGGATTGGATTTAAAAGATGGCATGGAAATAATCGCCACCGGCATTCCGGATATTTACAAACCAACCGGCAGAATCAGCTTTAAAGCCAAAACAGTCCGCTTGGTGGGAGAGGGTGATTTAAAAAAAGAATACGAAAAATTAAAAAAGAAGCTGGAAGAAGAAGGCGTGTTTGCTTTGGAAAATAAAAGGCCGTTGCCCGAATTTCCGCAAACAATCGGCGTGATTACCAGCAAACAAGGCGCGGTTATTAATGATTTTTTGAATAATTTGGGCCGATTTGGCTTTAAAATCAAAATGGCTGATTCGCGGGTGGAAGGCGAAGAAGCCACCAAGGATTTGTTAAGTGCCGTTAAATTAATGCGTAAACAAAATATAGACGCGCTAGTGATTATGCGCGGTGGCGGTTCTTTGGAATCATTTTTGGCGTTTAATAACGAAATGTTAATTAGGGAAATTAAAAGTTTTCCCGTGCCCGTGATTGCCGCTATCGGGCACGATAAAGATGTGCCCCTATTGGCGTTGGCAGTGGACGAAATGGTTTCCACGCCTACGGCCGCGGCCAATCTTTTGAGCGCTGGCTGGCAAACTTTGAAATTTAAAATCAAAGAAGAACAAAATAATATTTTTAACAGCTTTGCCGAAACTCTATCTGATGATAAGCGGCAAATCAGGAATCTTTTTTCGCGGATGGAGGCCTATTTGCGGGAATCTTTAAAAGAATACGCAGCCTTGGAATATAAAGTAAGGCAGGTATTGCCAAAAATGCTGGAAAATATATTAATCCAGTTTAAACAACAAATTAATTTGGCGGAAAAAATAATCAACCAAAATAATCCGGAAAGAAATTTAAAGTTAGGGTATTGTTTAGCCAGAAAAAACGGCAAGATTATCAGGAAAACCAATGATGTCGCAATCGGCAACGAATTAGACATCCAAGTTTCCAACGGCACCATCACATCTCAAGTAAAAAATATTAATAAATCAATTAGCGAGAGCTAATTGACGTCGGATTTAGTAAAATCCGACGAACATTAAGAATAAAATTCATAAATATATGGTAAAAGAAAAAAATTTAGACCAATTTACGCGAGTAATATCCCAGTAGGTCATTCTGCTGAATGAGGTGGCGGATAAGTAAAATCCGACGTACATTAATTCAAATATTATAAACATATTTTTAATAATAAACTATTGCCATGAAAGATAAAAACTTGGGTACTAATCTTAAAAAACTTAACGAAATTTCGGAATGGTTTGAGAACCAGGAAGAAGTTGATGTTGAAGAAGGTTTGGAAAAAATAAAGGAAGCTGCCAAAATAATCAAAGAAACCAAAAAAAGCTTTGAGGAAGTGGAAAACGAATTTGAAGAAATCAAAAAAGACATAGAAAAAGACTGATTTGACCAATTTAATTTGATTGGCTAAAATATGGGTGGTTCTTCCGGCGCGCAGAACCTTGAAAATTACCAAGGTGATTGATTGGGACTAAAAGATATCACTACTATCGGAATTGCCGCCAGTGAATCAGCGGTCTTACCATGGGAAGATGATAATCTTCCGCAAACACTTAGAAAAAATTTAACCGAATTGCCTACTCATCCAAGGCATAACGGTAATACTCCGTGCGATTACAGTTATTGTTCAGTGTGCGGAGAATATCATATTGTTGAAAAACATCATGCGCTTCCGGCAAGAGACGGTGGTAGCGACAGCAAGCGCATAGGTGTGTGCCCAAATTGCCATCCGGATTTTGATAAGCTAAACCTTCGAACCGAAGGGCATATAAAAAGAAGATATCCATGCAGGGCCGCAACCAAGGAAGAAACCGTGGCCTTAATGAAAGAGTTTGAAGATGTATTCTATGAGCTCAATAGAAGGCTTGTCTTTCATGGATTTTACGGAGGCGTAACGGATGAAGAAATAATTGCTTTAATTGCGGAGACTGAAAGGGGGTGGTTGAGAAAAAAGTTAAAATAATTATTGGCGACAGTATGAAAATATTGTTGCTTTTTTTGTTCGCGGCAGATATAATTTACTTATAATAATTTAAAATAATTTTTTAAAATGACCATACTAACTGATGAAAATTTTGAAGAATTCATAGCCAAAGCCGATAAGCCGGTTTTGTTGGATGTTTTTGCTACTTGGTGCCCCCCTTGTAAAATGCTTAGCCCCATAATTGAGAAAATAGCCGAAGACTATAAGGAGAAAATAATCGTGGTGAAAATGGATTTGGACGCTTGCCCTCAAACCGGCGCTAAATTCAGGGTAGAGGTTATTCCCACGGTTTTCTTTTTCAAAAATGGGGAAGTTGCGGATAAGTTTGTCGGCTTCAAGCCGGAAGAAGAAATTAAGCAATTTATTGATAATTTAATTTAAATGGAAAACGAAAAAATTGAACTGGAAATAAAAAAATTATTGGCGGAATACGAAGAATACGCCAAAGCCAATAATTTCAAAGTTAATCCAGAAAATAAAATCGCCGAAAATATTGTTCGGGCTTTATTGATGCGGGAAGAACTTTTGGGTGAACGATACTGCCCTTGCCGCAAAGCGACCGGGGATATAGAGGAAGACAAAAAAATAATTTGCCCGTGCATATACCACAAAGAAGAAATTGAAAAAGACGGGCATTGCCACTGCAATTTATTTGTTAAGTAAACAAAAACACCCCTTTTCGGGGTGTTTTTTTGTTAATCATTTGCGCGCCTTGTATATTCGCCTGATTCAGTGTTCACCTCAATAATATCGCCTTCGTTAATAAACAATGGGGCCGCGATTTTCGCTCCGGTTTCCAGGGTTACCGTTTTGTTGCCGGCCTGGGCTCGATCTCCCTTTACGCCCGGCGGAACTTCGGTAACTTTTAATTTAACTTTAATCGGCAAGGTTACATTGATAATCTTTCCGTTGAATAGGATAGTGGTCACGATTTCATTGGTTTTTAAAAACTTGGCCGCTCCACCGATTTTTTCTTCATCCAAATCAAAGCGCTTAGAAGGATTATCGATTTCGGAAAAAGTATACTTGCCCTTGTTTTGGAAAATAAACTTGGCTTCGCTTTTTTCAATGTCCGCTTCTTCAAAAGCGTCTCTGGGCTGGGCGGATTTGGATATAACCGCGCCGGAAACGACATTTCGCATTTTCATTTGCAAATAAGAATGGCCGCGGCCCTTAAAAGTATTTTCCGCTTCAATTATTTCATAGGGCTGGTCGTTTACAATTACGATTTTCCCTTTATTTAATTCTGAATATGACAACATAAAAAGTAATATTTAGATTATTATTTAATAATTAGCATTAATTAAGAATGTTTATAATGTTTGGCTCAATTCGCGACGAGCGAATGCCCAGTGGTCATTTTGCTGAATGAGACGTCGGATTTAGTAAAATCCGACGAACATTTGATTTATTTTTTGTGTTCAATCCGCCATTCAATCTCGGAGTCTTTGCCCGCGTATTCCAGCCATTCTCCGCCATCGTCAATAACATACCATTTTTTCTTGGTTGCGGACCAAACCATGGGTTGGTTTTGATAATAAGGTTTTTTAACAACTTCTTTCGGCTTTAAGCGGCCAAGTTCAAGCCATTTTTTGAAAACGGTTTCAATTGTGTAATCAAGATTTCTTGAATTTGCCCATTCGGCTATTATACTAATAGCCTGTTTTGCTTTTTTTGTCGAGCCCGCCAGTTCAATCAGTTCCTTGGCCGGCCGAGTAAACCGCGAATAAATAATTTTTTGTTTTTTGGCGTTTTCTTTTACGTCTTCCAATGTCAAGCCTTTGGTAAAAAAATAATGGTTTACCACTTCTTGGATATCAGTTTCCTTCTTGGCTTTTTCTTCTTTGCCCGCCGTAGCCTTCTTGTCCGCGGAGGCGGGTTCGCCAGTTTTAGTTTTGCGGGGGCTTTCTATTTTATTCTTAATTCTTGGTTCTTTATCCATAAGCCTAACCAATTTTATTTAAAATTGATTTATAATACTGTTTTACCTTTTCCAATTCTTTTTCTCCGTTTGTGGTTATTTTATAAACCCGGCGTCTTTCTTCCAAAACGCTTTTCACAAAACCTTGCTCTTCCAATCTGTAAAGCACGCGATAGGGCGTAATATTGCCTGGCCTGAATCCGAATTCTTTTTCTATAATGCTCGGTAAATCCCAGGCGTAATTAGTTCCGGTTTTCAAAACAGCCAAGATGTATATCCAGAGATTTTCTTTAGTATTTGATTTTTGCAGCCGTTCCAACGGGGTCATATTTTTATGTTATCATATTGACAAACTATTTTACAGCTGTAAAATAGATTCAAGGTTAATCCAATAACTAATTTATTATAATATTTTTATAACACTATGGCAAAAAAAGCAAAGCCAAAAGTTAAGGCGAAGAGCGCCGCGAAAAATGGCAATGAAATTAAAATTGCGATTGCCGGAATCGGCAATTGTTGCAGTTCGTTGGTTCAGGGTATTTATTATTACAAGGATATTAAAGATGACGACGAATTGGTTCCGGGATTAATGCATAATGTTCTTGGTAATTACCGAGTTTCGGACATTAAGATTGTCGCGGCTTTTGACGTAGACAAGCGAAAAGTTGGCAAGGATATCGGAGAAGCAATCTTTGAAAAACCTAATTGCACAAAAACTTTTTGTCACGATGTTCCTAAAACCGGTGTTATTGTGAAGATGGGTCCGGTTTTAGACGGGGTGGCGGCGCATATGAAAGATTATCCAGACGACCAAACCTTTATTGTTTCCGATAAAAAATCAGTTGATGTGGTTGAAGAATTAAAAAAATCAAAAGCCGATATTTTGGTTAGCTATATGCCGGTTGGCTCGCAAAAAGCCACGGAGTTTTACGCTAACGCTTGTTTGGAGGCCGGCGTGGCTTTTGTAAATTGCATGCCCGTGTTTATTTGTTCGGACGAAAAATGGGAAAAGAAATTCAGGGATAAAGGTATTCCTTGCATTGGTGACGATATCAAATCACAAGTTGGCGCGACTATCACGCATCGAGTTTTGTCGCATTTGTTTGCGGAAAGAGGCGTTACGATTGATAGGTCTTATCAACTAAACGTTGGCGGCAACACCGACTTTTTAAATATGTATGGAGAAAGGGCCCGTTTGAAAACAAAAAAAATATCTAAGACCGAAGCCGTTGAGTCACAGCTCGCTAAAAGATTAAGTTATGACAATTTGCACGTTGGGCCATCCGATTACGTTCCTTTCTTAAAAGACAATAAAGTTTGTTTTATCAGAATGGAAGGCAGGAAGTTTGGCAACGTTCCGGTGGAATTGGAATTAAGGTTATCAGTGGAAGATTCTCCTAACTCGGCCGGTTGCGTAATTGAGGCAATCAGATTATTAAAAATAGCATTGGACAGAGGTGTCGGCGGAACTTTATTGTCTTCCTCGGCTTATTTTATGAAGCATCCTATGACTCAGTTTACGGATGAAAAAGCCAGGGAAATGATTGAAGAATTTATTGCGAACAAGAGAGAAAGATAATATAATAATCGTACATAAATTTAATTTATAAAAATCATGGAACCAATTAAAAGATTTACCAGTTCCGTCACAGAAGGCAATCTTTGGATATATATTCTTTCTCTTGGAAAAGAACAAGAAATTCAACAAAAAGAAATTACAAAATTAACTTTTGAAAAGTTTGGTTTTTTGCCGAACGATTTAATGGTAAAAACAGTATTGTTCCGCCTTAAAAATGACGGGTATGTCAGCCGAGAAAAATTGAAAGGAGAGAAAGCGTATAAAACTACCGAAAAGGGAATTAAGGAACTGGAAAATATGAAAAGTTTCTGCCAAGATTTATTATTAAAAATTTAATAATACTTTTAAGCAACCCGATTAGGGTTGCTTTTGATAATAAACAATAAGTTATTAGAATATGTTGGATACAAAAAGAAGTTGGTTTAAAGATTTGGAAAAATTAGTTGGAAAAATGTTCGGAGTTTTGCCGATTACACCGAATCAATACACGCTTTTGTCGGGATTAATGGCGATAATCAGCGCGTATTTTATTGTCAAAGAATTATTTTGGATGGCAATTATATTCTTTTTAATCGCCTCTTTTTTAGATTTTATAGATGGGGCGGTTGCGCGAGAAAAAAATATGAGCACTAAGGTTGGCGCTTATCTTGATACGATTTTTGATAGATATGTGGAGGGAATAATTTTATTCGGTTTGCTTTTCGTTAATTTACCAACTATTTTTTTCGCACCCGGTTATGTTTGGATTTATCTAACTATGTTCGGTTCAGTTGTCACTACATACGCCAAAGCCGCTGCTAAAGAAAAAGATTTAGTTAATCAAGAGTTAAAAGGGGGATTGTTATCCCGAGCGGAAAGATTAATACTGATATTTATTGTTTTAATTTTAGCGGCCTTATATCCGAATTATTATTACGCAGTCGCTATCTTGTTCGTTATCGCTATTTTAGCTAATTTTACGGCGATTCAAAGAGTTTGGTCTGCCATAAGCTTGAATAAGAAGTAAAAATTAAGCAGAGGAGAAAATAGCTAAACAGCTGTTTTTTTTGACATAATCTAATATTTATGTTATTCTATTCATATTAATGGAGGATTAAATGATTGGAACAATAGTAGTTATGTGGGATTGGGATGGTACGCAAGTTGATACCATGCCGGTCCATGCTGACTTAGCGGCTGATTGTGTCGAAAAGCACATTGGAATATCTCGAGAACTTGCCAGGAAATTATACCTCGAAACAACAGGTATCCCATTTGACGAACAAATCGTAAAAATGCTACCGATCGCAGAGCCATCGGCTCGCAGAGATTGCGCAGACGAATATCGTATGCGCAAAGTAATTGAAGTTTACGGCAATCCAGTTAGCTTTCCGGAGACGGAAAGCACTGTTAAAGTTATTGCCGAGAATTTCGGTGATATGATTCAGGTTATTTCTTCCAGCACGGAAGAGCTCTTGATTGAAAAATGGGCGTTACGCGAGAATCTGGCGCATTATTTCTTCCGGATTTACGGATATGAGCACGGAAATAAAAATGCTCACATCGCCATTGTGAGAAAGATGTTTCCGGAGGCAAAAATTGTTTTCATTAGCGACTCAGCTGGAGATATGAAAGTTAAATCTGATTACCACATTGGAGTGCAAGCCGGGGAAGAAAGAGAAAACTTTTTTACCCAAGGAGCCGATGTTGTGCTCGATGGCCCAATTACAGCCCAGAGTATTGTTTGGGCGCTATGCGAACTTTAAGAGGTTTGCCTAATCCGCAAGAATAAATTTCTTGCGATTTTTTTTATTTGATATTAATATATAAAGCAACATGGCCAAAGAAAAACTAAAAGGAATCTTATTTGATTTAGACGGAGTATTATTTGATACCGAATACTATCAATGGCAGGGTTGGGCTGAACCGTTAAAAGAGTATGGCATTGAATTAACCAAGGAAATATATTTTAACTATGCCGGAAAAAGTTGGAAATACATTGACTCAGAAATGATTCATGATTTTAATTTACCGCTTCAGGAAGGCGAGCTTTGGGAAAAAAAGAAAAGTTTAATTGAGAAATGGTTTACCGAAAAAGCGATGCCCTTAATGCCTTTTGCCAAAGAAGCTGTGGAATATTTTCATAATAATCCAAAATTTAAATTAGGGTTATGTTCCGGCGGAGACAAAGAAGAGGTAATTGCTAAATTGGAAAAAAACAATTTTTTAAAATATTTTTCCATTATTGTCGCTGGCGATGATGTTAAAAACAGCAAACCCGCACCAGATATTTACCTTGCTGGCATAAAAAAAATAGGCCTAATGCCCAAAGAGTGTGTCGCGATTGAAGATACCCAATATGGCTTACAGTCAGCAAAAGATGCCGGATTGGCCTGTTTCGTCGTGCCAAATGAATATTCCGAGAAACAGGACTTTAGCCGCGCGGACAAAATATTTAAATCCTTAAAAGAATTAGTAGGATATTTTAACAGTAATGAATAAACAAGATATAAAAGCCATATTGTTTGATTCAGACGGGACTCTTTTCCAAAGCGAATATAAACAAGCCAAAGTTTGGTCGGAAATTTTGGATGATTATGATATTGTTATTCCGGTTGAAGACTATATTTTATACGCGGGCAAGACCGGTGAACAAATCGAAGATATTATCGTTGAAAAATACGGATTAAAAATAAATAAAGGCGATTTGGTTAAAAGGCGGGATGAAATGGTTTTAAAGTTGTATGGCGAAGATGCTTTGGAATTAATGCCGTGCGCCCGGGAGGCCGTGGAATATTTTCATAATAACCCGGAATTTAAAATCGCGCTTTGCACCAATAGCGGCAAAGATGAAATGGAAACAAAACTGGAAAGAAACGGCTTTGCCCATTATTTTCCGGTCGTGGTTACCAAAACAGATGTTGAAAACCCAAAACCCGCTCCGGATATTTATTTGGCGGCGATGGAAGAATTAGAGCTTGAACCGCAGCAATGCTTGGTAATTGAAGACACGGAGCATGGGCTCGTCGCGGCCAAAGCCGCGGGCGCGCATTGTTTTGTGGTGCCGAATGGCTTTGCCAATGGGCATAATTTTGACCAAGCCGACAAAATATTAACGTCCCTAAGGGATTTAGTTAAATTTTTTAAGGAATAGATTTTCCTTTAATAAGTTTTATTCTTTTTAGAGTTGGAAAAATAAGATACAACAAGGATGCTTTCTTGCCCACAGCGTGGGATTTTTTATTTAATAAAGCGTTTTTAAATTCTTCCAATGTATCGGCCCTGCACTCGGTGTATGTTTCGCCAATTCCGCGATAGTGGTGCGCGTCGCTGCCTCCGGTCATTGTTAAATTGTTTTTTTGGGCAAACTCAAACGCCATTTTGTCCGGTAAAGTAAAAGGCAAGCGGCCGTTAAAAACTTCAATGCCGTCAATAATACCCAGATAATTTTTTAAATCATCTTTAAACCTTTCCGTTCCGTGGCAAGGATGGGGAATTATCGCAATTCCGCCTTGTTTTTTGATTTCATCTATAACCCACTTCGGGTCTTTATTTTTTCCGTTTATTTGTTTTTGGATAAACAATGCCAGAATATCTCCTTTGTTGGTTTTAATCTCTTCTCCAAAAATAATTTTTACGCCCAACTCTTCGCCGATATTAAGGGCCTCTTCCCAGCCTGCCGCTGTTTCGTGGTCTGTAATTGCCACGCCATCCAGCCCTTTTTTAAGGGCTTGTTTGATTATTTGTTCCGGCGAAGAAACTCCGTCGTTACTATAATAGGTATGGCAATGCAAATCTATTTTCATGTTTTGATTATAACATAACTTTGCGTTAAAGGCATTAATATGTATAATTGAAATATACAAAAGTTATATCAAATTATGAAAAAAAGGATTTTTATCAGCATTGGTTTGCCGGAGAAAATAAGGAATAAAATATTTGAAGAACAGCAAGAGATTGACCGTTCTTTTTCTTATTTTTGCGGCAGTTCGCCCATAAAATGGACCAAAAAAGATAATTTGCACATTACCTTGTTTTTCGTGGGTTATTTGGAAATAAATGATTTGCCCGAAGTGTTTAAAATCGTGGGAAGCGTGGTTGATAAATTTAATATTTTTGACGTTAAATTAAAGGATATCGCTTACGCGCCCAAAAACAAAATACCTCCAAGAATGGTTTGGGTAAACGGCGAGCAAACGGATGAACTGGGGCGTTTCCAAAAAGCCATGGAAACCGCGCTGTTGGCTAACCCGAATATTGTTTTGGAAGCCGAAGAAGGCAGTAATAAAAATTTTTCACCGCATATTACCGCGGGCAGAATAATCCAATGGCAATGGGCTCGGATTGAGCCGGAAGAAATACCTGAACTGGACAAGGATTTTTCTTTTTCTTTTCCCGTGAAGTCAATTGAAATTATGGAATCGGAATTGAAAAAAGGCGGAGCCCAATACACGGTTTTGAAGTCATTTAATTTAAATTAATTATGAAAATATATTTTATCGGCATTGGGGGCATTGGCGTTTCCGCCCTGGCGCAATATTACTTGGCCCAAGGTGATGAAATTTTTGGTTCGGACGCATATAGTTCGGAAATAATTGATATGCTCGTAAAAAAGGGAGCGCAAATCGTAATCGGGCCGCAAAAGAAAGAAAATATTAATCAAAATTTTGATTTATTGGTTTACAGCCCCGCGGTCCAGGAGGATAATCCGGAAATGATCGAAGCGAAAAACAAAAATATTAAATGCCAAAGTTATCCCGAAGCGCTGGGGGATTTAACCAAAAAACATTTTACTATTGCCGTTACCGGCACGCATGGCAAAAGCACAACCACGGCCATGGTTGCCCTTATTTTAACTAAGGCCGGACTGGATCCGACTGTTATTGTGGGAACAAAATTGAAAGAATTCGGAAATTCCAACTTTCGTTTGGGCAAATCAAAATATCTGGTGATTGAAGCTTGCGAGCACGAAGCTTCTTTTTTGCAATATTGGCCGCAAATAGCGGTTATAACCAATATGGAAGAAGACCATTTGGATTTTTATAAAACTTTTGAAAACATAAAAAAAGCTTTCAATGAGTTTGCGAACCACGTTCCGGAAAGCGGATTATTGATTAAAAGAGCGGATGTTGAGCTTATGGCTAAATCCAAAATCATTAATTTTGAAGTTAGCCAAGTTGAAGCCCAACAACTTAATTCCATAATGAAAGTGCCGGGAGAGCATAATATTTTAAACGCCCTGGCGGCCATGGAAGTTGGCAAAGCTTTGCAAATATCCGAAAACATTATTTACGCCGCTCTGGGCGAGTTTTACGGCTCTTGGCGAAGGTTTGATATCACAGACTTAACCGATAATTTAACCTTAATTGACGATTACGCGCACCATCCCACGGAAATTGAAGCCACCCTCAAATCAGCTCGGGAAAAATACGAAAATAAAAAAATAGTTTGCGTTTTCCAACCCCACCAATACCAAAGAACCCAATTTTTGTGGAATGACTTCATCAATGTTTTCCAAAAAGCCATAAAAGAAAAATGGGTGGACGAACTGGTTATTTTGGATGTTTATGATGTGGTTGGCCGCGAGGGCGGAGACATTGCCCAAAATTATAATTCCCAAATTTTGGCAAATCGCGTTGGCAACGATTGCGTTTATTTAAATGACAATTCAAAAACGCAGGAATACTTTGCTCAAAATGAAGTGGTGATTATGATGGGCGCGGGCAATATTTATAATTTAAGCGTGGAAATAAAATCAAAATATCTCGGAACATGCGTTGATTAATTTGCGAAGAATCGGTTTATTTTGTATAATATAACAATAATATAATCAAACATTGGTAAAATGTTTTTGCGCAAAGAAAAATTAACCAACAGTAAACAACTTCTGTTTTTAAGCACGGATAATTAAGGCCCTTTACGGGCTTTTTATTTTAATAAAGAGCTATTTAATAATATGAATGAAAATATAACAGTGGCCGCTAATCCGAAAGGGCGGAAAAGCATTACATTTTTTGTTACTCAACCAATCAAGAAAGAGGAATACGAAGAAATTCGGTGGCCGTATTACGCGAGTTTGCCGCTTATGTGGCTTTTGACTTTATCGGTAATGGCCAAGAAGAGAATATATAAATTGTTCGGGCTTGGCGAGCCTCGCACAAACAGTTTCTTTTTTGACGGATTGGGGGTGGCTTGCCGAAAAGTTAAAGAATACGCGGCGTCGTGGCGAGCCATGGATTTAATATACAACCACACCTTTCCTCCTAAATTAACTTTCAGGTTATTGGACGAATTTTATTGGTATGGATTGAATTGCCAGGCTTTGCGCAACCGTTATAAACTGGTTAAGCATGAATTGAAAAAAGCCATTTCAAATTTTGAAAATCAACCGGAGATAAGATTGGCTTCTTTGGCTTGCGGCGCCGGCCAAGCCATAATTGAAACAATCGCCGAATGTAAAGCGCGGAATATAATTGTTCGGGCGATTTTAATGGATATTGACCAAGCCGGATTAGATATGGCCCAAAAATTCGCGGAACAATACGGCGTAGCCGATCAAATTAAAACGCATAAAATTAACCTTGCCGAGGAAGATAATTTCCTTAATGATTTCAAGCCACAAATAATAGAAATGCTCGGATTTTTGGATTACGCCAACCAAGAAACAGCCATTAGCTTTGTGAAAAAACTTTATAGCGCCCTAGACGAGAAAGGAATACTGATTACCTGTAATATTAATTCAAACGTTGAGCAATATTTCATTAAATGGGCCATTAATTGGCCAATGGTTTACCGTAAACCGGCGGAATTGATGGATATTGCCCGAAAATCTGGATTTAACGATTATCAAATTGTTTTTGAACCCCTTAAGATACACAGCCTTTTAATCGCAAAAAAATAAAATGAATTTTTACGCTATCGCGGCTTTAATAAACATGATTACAAGCTTATTACTTGGATTATTCGTGTTTTTTAAAAATAAAAAAAGCCCGATAAACAACACTTTTGTTTTATTAAGTCTGGCGGTTTTCGTTTGGTCTATTTTTTATTTGCTTTGGCAAATTTCAACCGATCGCGCTTCGGCGCTTCTATACACCCGATTGCTTTCCATCGGGTCAACTTTTATTCCGATTTTTTATCTGCATTGGGTTTTATCTTTTTTGGAAATAAAAGACAAGAAAAGCAAAGCCGTCCTGTTTTTTGGATACCTTGTAACGTTTCTTTTTTTAACAATGTCTTTTTCGCCGCTTTTTATCCGTGGCGTTGAAAAAATATTAGTCTTTGATTTTTGGCCCAAAGCCGGGCCGCTTTATACGCTTTATCTTTTAATTTCGTATGCCGGACTGGTCGGATACGGCCTTTATGTGTTGGCTAAAAATTATTTAACGAACACTGGCTTAAAACGTTACCAAATAAGATATATAATTTTTGGGACCATAATCGGATTTTTTGGCGGAGCCACTAATTTTTTCCTTTGGTATAATATAAAAATATTGCCCGTTGGAAACGTGGTTGTTTCTTTATATGTTTTTATTTTGTTTTATGCCATGATCAAATACCGCTTGATGGATATTCGCATAATTGCCCGTAAAGTATTTATTTATTTTGGCATTGCCGCTTTAACGTATGGAATGTTTTATGGTTTAATTTGGCTCTATTATACGGCTTTCGGAGGACTTTTCACCACTCCAGCGTATCTTTTGGGAGTTATTATCGCTCCGCTTTTCGTGGCGCTGTTTTACACTGCGGATAATTGGTTAAAGGATTTCGCCAATAAATATTTATTTGTTTCTTTGTATAATTACCAGGAAACAATAAATAAATTGATTGACGGATTGGTTAGTTACATTGATTTGGACAAAATCATTAATTTAATCGTGGGTACCATTAAAAAAACCATGCAATTGGACAGGGTTGATGTTTTCTTGGCGGACGCGAACGGGGATTACCAAATATTCAAAATTGATATCCAGGATATTTCAGCTTCAATCAAAAACAGGTTTTTGGTGAAATTTTTTTTAAAAAACCAAAAACCTTTGGTTAGGGAAGAATTGCCCATATTATCCGAAAATTCAACAAATGAAAAAGAAAAAAAAGATTTCGCCAAACTTTCCGATTACATGGCCAAAATAAAAGCGGCAGTGTGCTTGCCTTTGATTGCGAATAAGAAATTAATCGGAATTATCGTGTTGGGCTCAAAAATATCCAGAGATCCTTACACAAACGAGGACTTGAATCTTTTAAATGTTTTGAGTAAGCAAGCCGGGGTTGCCATAGAAAACGCCTTGCAATACAAGCAAATTCAGGAATTCGGCGAAACGCTCCAGGAAAAAGTTTATGAGCAAACGAAAGACATTAGGAAAAAGAATACTTATCTTTTGAAGGCCGCCCAAGAGGAAGGCGCCAGAAAAGAAGAAGCTGAAAGAATCAGCAAGTCCAAAACAGAATTTATTTCCATTGTTTCCCACCAACTCCGAACCCCTTTAACCGCCATTCGCGGATATACTTCCATGTTAAAAGACGGAGATTTCGGCGGATTATCCGAAGAAGCCGATAATGCCATAAATTATATCCACGAATCCAGCGTGGGCATGATAAAACTGGTTAATAGCTTGTTGGCCGTGAGCCGTTTGGAAAAAGGCCAAATAGAATTAAAAATACAAGATATATCCATTGAAGATTTGTTGAAAGAGTGCGTTCGGGACATTAAATTGGTCGCCGATGATAAAGGATTATATATAAAATACAATAAGCCGGATAAGCCTATTCCTTTAATAAGCGGAGATCCGGACAAGTTAAAACAAGCCATCGGCAATATAATAAATAACGCAATCCATTATACCGTGGAAGGCGGAGTGGAGATAACTTTAAGCGAGAAAGACGCCAATACCTTTTGTATCCAAATAAAAGATACGGGCATTGGCATTGATAAGGAAGACGCCCAAAAAATATTCAAGAGTTTTTCCCGGGGAAAGAGCGGCACGGAAATGTATACGCAGGGCACGGGTTTGGGTTTGTATGTTGCCAAGAATTTTATTGAAATGCACAATGGCAAATTGCTTGTTGAATCGGAAGGAAGGAACAAAGGAAGTGTTTTCACCATTGAATTGCCGATTAAAAGCAATATTGAAACCAAGCACGATTTTGTTTTAACCGGAGATTAAACGAAGAATTTATGTTAAAATAAATAAAATAATAAAACATTATGAAAAAAGTTCTCATCATTGAAGATGAAAAAATTCTTTCGGAAATGTACCGCTTTAAATTCACCAAAGAGGGCTACGAGGTTTTTGCCGCGATAGAGGTGGGAGAAGCTTTAAAGCTTGCCCAAGAACACAAACCCGATTTGATTATTTTGGATATTCTTTTGCCCAAAGAAAGCGGCATCGCGTTTTTGGAAAAAAGGCAATCCATGGAAGCCATAAAAGACATCCCGGTGATTGTTTTGTCCAATTTTGACGACAAAGAAACCAAAGAGAAAGCGTTCGGGTTGGGAGCGAAAGATTATTTAATAAAATCAAATTTCAATCCCAAGGATGTTTTGGAAAGGATGAAACTTCAAATTAAATAAAATAAATCTATGGCTCAAATTCCTTTATCAATTTATCTTTTGTTACCAAGCAGCATTTTTATTTTGCTTGTTAGTATTTATTTGGCTATCAAGAAAAAAAAGGCCGCCACGACGATTTTTTTAATCGTTGGCGTTTTGCAGTTTCTTTGGATGGCGAGTACTTTAACTTTTTGGCAAGCGTATTTTTTTAACGAGAATGAGCCGTCGCCTTTTGCGGTCAAGCTTTTGTCCTTGTCCGTTTTCTTGATTCCCACGTTTTTGTACCATTTCAGCATTGAATTTTGCCGCGTCCAAAAACAAAAAATTCTTTTGTTTTTATCATACATATCTTCCATCGGCTTAATTCTCGCCAGTGACGCGAGCCTTGCGGTGAATGAATTGTTTTCCCTTAAGCTTTTAGGATTTAGCGCCGAGAATTTCATTTATTATTTTTTCGCCGTTTTCGTGCTCCTGCTTTTGTTTTTAACAATGTATAATTTCGTGAAAGCTTGGCTCCGAAAAGAAGGCAGCAAAGAAAGGCGGGAAACCATGATGTTTATCTTGCTTTCTTTCGGAACGTTCGGGCTAACTCTGATATATTTCGTACCCGCCGGTTTTATCAATATTTTTCCGATTTTTTTCTTAATCATACCGATTTACACTTTTATCCTCGGGTATGTGATCATTGAAAAAGACCCTTTCGCCACCATTTTAACCACTGATATAATTGTTGCCGTCTTATTGGTATTGTTGGCGTCTTTTATTGTTTTTCCCGGGTTGGAATTGGGAATGATAGCCAAGTCCGTTATCTTTATTTTAATTTCTTTTATTTGTTTTTTATTGTTAAGGTATATGAACCGCTTAAACAATCGAAATATTGAATTTGAAGAAATCGTGGAAAAAAGGACGAAAGAATTGCAAGAAAAAACTTGGCGGCTGAATGAAGCCAATGACAAATTGGAAGAAACCAACACTGTTTTGGAGATAACCGTGCGCGCCCGAACAAGGGAATTAAAAGAATTAAACGATAACCTGGAAATGGAGATTCAAAAGCGGACCAAAGAGTTAAGGAAAAAAACCGCTGAATTGGAAGAAAAAGTTGAAGAATTAAAGCAGTTCAGCAGTATTTTTATTGACCGGGAAAATAAAATGGCTGAATTGAAAAATAAAATTCGCGACCTTGGCCAGTCTTCCGGCCAAATGATTACGGATTCGGGGCACAAAAACAAAAAATCATCCAATAATGAAGAATAAAAAGTGGTAAGAATAAGAAAAAAACCGAATAAAAATAAAACAAGGAAGCAAAAAGCTTTCTTGTTTGTCGTTTTGTCGATAATTCTCGTTGCGTCGTTTTTTATTATAAACAAAAATATTATTGAAAAAAAAGCCGAGGCGCAAAATAAATTATTCGTTTATTCCAACGAGTCCCTGTTCCGGCCGCTTATGAAAAGCGCGGCCAAAGACATTGATTTGAATATCACCAACGGCTTACTGGTAATGGTTAATTCAAAAACCGGCAAAGAAAAAATCCTTTATGAAAAAAATGCTGATGCCAGCAATCCGATTGCCTCAATGAGTAAATTAATGACTGCCATAGTCGCGCTTGAATCTTATGATTTAGACCAACCGATCTTGTTAAGTTCCAAAGATATCGCGGCCATTGTTTCCACGGGTGGAAATCCGAAAGCGTTGAAAAAAGCAAATTTGAAAGACCTTTTATCCATAATGTTGATTGAGTCAAACAACGACGTGGCGAATGCTTTGGCGAACCAGATGGAGAAAGGCAAATTTGTTGAAGCAATGAACAAAAAATCCAAAGAAATGGGGTTGAACAATACGATCTTTTACAATCCGAGCGGGCTAGATGAAGATGATTCAACCACTAATCGCGCTTCCGCCAATGATTTGAAGAAAATAATAATTTATATAATGGCAAACCACAAAATTATTCCGGAAATATGCTCTGTCCAAGAAACCGATTATTTTATTAACAATATTTTATTTAAAAAGCTGATAAATACCAATATTCTTTTAAGGGCGAGCCCGGATTATCTTTGGGGTAAAACCGGCTACACAAAAGAAGCAAACGGGTGTATTATCTTAGTATTGAAAAAGCCTTTTTCTTTCGCTTTTGAAGGAAAAAACGAATACCTGATAAGCGTGATTATGGGTGCCGGCAGCAAGGCGGACAGGTTTATTGAAGCTGAAAAATTGGAAAATTGGATAACTAACTCTTTTATTTGGTAAAAAATGACAATTCCAACATTTAACGTTATAAAAATTTTGTCCTTGGCTTTCGCTTCGTCCATAATCGCAATGGTAATCGCCAATTTTCTGGTAAGATTTTTGTATAAAATAGAATTCTGGAAGAAAAAAGCCAGGGAAAAAACAATTGACGGCCAAGACGCGGAGATTTTTTTAGCCCTGCACCGGGAAAAAGAAACAACCGTGCCCCGCGGCGGCGGAATCGTTATTTGGTCCACGGTTTTGATTATTTCATTCATTTGCCTTTTGCTCGCGAATTTTACCGATGTTTGGTGGCTGCAAAAATTCAATTTTTTCAGCCGCGAACAAACTTGGATTCCGATATTCGCCCTGCTTTCCGCTTCGTTGATCGGGTTGGTTGACGACATCTTGGTTGTTTACGGTAGGGGTAAATATATCGGCGGCGGGCTAAAGTTCAGGGTGCGGCTTATTCTGGTGGCTTTAATCGGGCTAATCGGCGGCTCCTGGTTTTATTTCAAACTGGGATGGAGCTCCATCAATATCCCCTTATTATTTAATTTTCCCGAAGGTATTGTAATCCAGCTTGGGCTTTGGTATATCGCGCTTTACGTGCTCGTAAGTTTGGCTTCGTGGGCAAGCGGAGTGGTGGATGGCCTGGATGGATTGGCCGGCGGGGTGTTCGGCTCTATTTTTGGAGCTTTTACCATAATCGCTTTAGTTCAGGGCCAAACGGATTTGGCTGCTTTTTGCGCCATAATCCTCGGAACAATTTTCAGCTTTCTTTGGTTTAATATTCCTCCCGCGAAATTTTATATGGGTGAAACCGGAATACTTGGATTGACAATGACAATGACAGCCGTGGCGTTTATTACCAATTCAATCGCGATTTTGCCGGTTATCGCCGGAATATTAGTTATTGAAACCGGCTCGGTTATCGTCCAGTTGCTTTCTAAAAAAATCCGCAAGAAAAAAATCTGGCTATCCACCCCGATCCACCACCACCTGGAAGCCATTGGCTGGAAAACTCCGCAGATCGTAATGCGCTTTTGGATTATAAGCGTTGTGTTGGCAATTTTGGGCGTAAGCATCCAGTTATTAATGTTAAGGCAATAAAGTTATGGTTAAAAAAGGGCCGAAATTTCAGGTTAATGATTTAAGGAAAAAATTTCCCGAATTTTGTTATGACTCGTACAAATGGTCTTTTTTAAACAAAGATTTAAAAATTGTTTTTAAATTCAGCGCGGGCAAGCATAAATTCGTTTCGGCTGTAAAAATAAAAAACATTCCGAACTCCGCGAAAAAAATTAAAAAAGAAATTATCAATAATTTTGTTTTTAATTTGGGAATGGTGGAATCCCTTAGCTATTGGAAAGCGTTTTGTTCTCCGGAAATCAAAGTTTTGGCAGGCGCTCTTACGAAAAACCAGGTTGCCTGGTGGGAAAAATTGTTATTTAAAGGAATGGGCCAATACTTTTTTGAAAACAAAATAAATTTTAAAGCCAAAAATTTTATAAAAATAATTGTCGAGGAAAGCAAAGATAAAGCGGCGGTATTATATAAGGCAGCGGATGATTCCATTCTTTTGCCGATTGGCGGCGGCAAAGATTCTTTCGCGTCTTTGCACTTGCTCCAACAAAAAACCAATAATGTTTCTTGTTTTTTACTAAACCCAACCAAGGCCGCGGCAGCTGCCGGTAAAGTGTTTGCTTGCAAGGACACGATTGTTTGCGAGCGGAAAATAGACGAACATCTTTTGGATTTAAACCGAAAAGGTTATTTAAACGGGCACACGCCCTTTATCGCGTATGTGTCTTTCTTGACCGCGTTAACGGCCGCGTTGTTTAATAAAAAATATATCGCGTTCAGCAACGAAAAAAGCAGCAATGAGGGCAATACGACCTACTTGAATGAAGAAATTAACCACCAATACAGCAAAACATTTGAATTTGAAAATAATTTTCGGGATTATCTAAAAAAATATTTAAGCCCTAATTTAGAATATTTCAGCCTATTAAGGCCCATCTATGAATTGCAAATTGCCAAAATTTTTGCCGAACGCCGCGATTTGATGCCCATATTTTTAAGCTGCAACGAAGCTGAAAAAACCCATTCCGGCACTAAAGAAAAAACCGGCAAATGGTGCGGCGCTTGCGCCAAGTGCCTGTTTGTTTACATGGCGCTTTATCCGTATGTTTCCACTTCGGATTTAAAAAATATTTTTGGAATTGATTTGTTTGCCAAGAAAGAATTATTGCCGCTGATGTTTGAACTGATAGGGGAAAAGGAAATTAAGCCTTGGGAATGCGTGGGCACCAAGCAAGAGGCCAATATCGCTTTATATTTAAGCTGGAAAAGAAACGTAATCCGTGACGTTGAGCAGCCGTTTTTATTGGAATACTTTGCGGAAAACATAATGCCAAGCGAAAAAAATTGGGAAAAGGAAGCGCAAAAAATAATCCAAAACTGGGATACGAAGAATAATATTCCCAAAAAGTTTGATTTCAGGAAGCAAATCGGATTGTAATTTTGGCTTGACTTAAATAAAATTATATTTTATCCTGGCAATATGCTAAGCGTTACTGCGTATGGATATGAAAAGAGCGCAAAGATACTAAAGCTCATTTTACCGGATTTTAGCGACAAGCCTTATGCCAACGAAATGATTATCGCTAGCGTAAACGCCGAAGTCCTTGATGTAGATAATGCCCTTAGGCCGTATCTGGTGGTTGGGGGTGAAATTGGGGAAGAAGACCAAATGGAAGAAATTGCCGAAATTTTGCAAAATCTCGGTCACGACGTTGAGCTTGCTCCGCCCCATAAATTCTTTCCCCGAAAAATTTAAGCCCATTTTAATTAATGGTCTTTTTTTTATACTATTGACATATATTATATATTAGTTTATAATTAATATATCATTAAAAACTAAATATGGAGTTGACCAAGTGCTTAAAACAATTCTTTTCGTACCCGGGTTTTTAAAAACTCAAAAAGATGTTGAGCAAATTGAACAAATTTGCGGTAAGCTTAACGAATTCGTTAATCCGCATGGATATGAAGTCCTGCTTTCCGAATGCGGAAAACAGCCTTCTACTCTTGGCATTGATGACTACGCGATGATGATTGCGGGCGAGGTGGACATCTATTCACCCGATGCGATAATCGCTTTTTCGATGAACACGGTTAGCCTTAGGCTGTTATGGGCTCGCGCTAAAATTAAAATTCCGCAAATCCTTGTGGAGGGGCCCAATGCCGGCACTCCCGTCTGGAAGCTACTATTAATGCTTACGCGCTTTCCGATTACCCGCCAATGCATTCGAGACATTAGGTACTCGAGTAAGGCTATGCAAGTTATAAAAAAGAACCACCCCAAAGGACCGGTAATGGAAATCCAGGGTAAGTTCTCGCAATGGTGGTTGGCTAAAAAAGTTTACGAGCCACTGCCGCAAACAGAAATTTACTCCCTTTTTCCTAAGATTGGCCATCGGGCCCTTCTTACAGACCCGCTGGTAAACAAAAGAATGCTCGATTTTCTGGAACGATTCACTGTGGCCGAAGCATAAATAATTGTTTATGCATTCGGTCTTTTTTTTATACTTTAATTGTGTTAAATTATACTTAATGAAGATAAGGGAACTGAAAAATAAGGATTTGGTTATTTTAGGCATTGGCCGCGAAGGGCTGGATTCTTTTTTATTTTTGCGAAAAACATTTCCCAAAAAATTAATCGCAATCGCGGACAAAAAAGATATTTCTGAATTAGACCCTAAAATTGAAAAAATATTAAGCAAAGATGATTGCGTTAAATATTACGGAGGCAAAGATTACCTCAAATCTTTGAAAAATTTTGATGTTGTTTTAAAATCACCAGGCATCCGGTTTAGCGCGATTAAAAAATATCTTAAAAAAGGCGGCGTTGTGACGAGCCAGACCGAATTATTTTTTGACAATTCGCCCGCAAAAATAATCGGCGTGACCGGCACCAAAGGTAAAAGCACAACTTCGTCCCTAATTTATAGCGTTTTAAAAAAGAACGGTTTTTCAACCTACTTGCTTGGGAATATTGAAACGCCATCTTTGTCGTATCTTTCCAAGATTAGCAAAAAAGATATTATTGTTTACGAATTATCTTCCCATCAATTGCAATTTTTAAAGCATAGCCCCCAAATCGCCGTATTCTTGAATATTTATCCCGAGCACTTGGATTATTACAAAAACTTCAAAGAATATTTTAAAGCCAAAACCAATATCGCGAACCTCCAAAATAAAAACGATTGGTTTATTTTTAATCCCGGGCTTAAGGAAATTAAAAGTTTGTCGCGAAAAATAAAATCTAAAAAAATAGGGATTGATCCCAAAAAATATGAGGATATTTTTAGGCAAAATCCGAAATTTCAAGAAATTACGCACAAAGAAAATCTAACCGCCGTTTTCGAAGTTGGCAAAATATTAAAACTAACCAATGGGCAAATCATTAAAGGCATTAAAGCTTTTAAGCCCTTGTCGCACCGGTTGGAGTTGGTTGGCAAATTTAAAAATATAGAGTTTTACGATGATTCCATTGCCACGATTCCCGAAGCCACTATTTTTGCCCTGAATACGCTTGGCGAAAAAGTGGAAACAATTATTCTCGGCGGATTTGACAGGGGAATTGACTTCACGAAAATTTCGCAAGAAATTTCCGAAAATATTGGATTAAAAAATCTTATCTTCTTGCCCGTTTCGGGAAAAAAAATATGGCAAGGAATCAATAAGGAATCGCAATCCCGTTTTAACAAGTATTTTACGGATAATATAGAAGAAGCGGTGAAAATTTGTTTTAAAAAAACAAATCCGGGCAAAATTTGCCTTTTATCCTGCGCTTCGCCAAGTTTTGGAATATTCAAGGATTACAAAGAACGGGGCGATTTGTTTAAAAAATACGTAAAACAATATGGCAAATAAAGCGAAAAACAAACCAAATATGGCCTTGCTTGTTTCCATATTTTTGTTAACTCTGATAGGTGTTTTGGCGCTAACCACGGCCTCGGCTCCCTTGTCGCTTAAAAGCGGCAACAGTCCGGCGCATTATTTGTTTAACCAGCTGATTCGCGGGCTTATTCCCGGTTTGATTCTCGGCTTTATCGCTTTTAAAATACCTTTGAATTTTTACAAAAAATACAGTCTGCTGTTTTTTATCGGCGCGTCTCTTTTAACTTTGGCGGTTTTCATTCCGGCTTTTTCCGAAACCCAGGGAGGCGCAACCCGTTGGCTGAATTTGGGATTTACCAGTTTTCAGCCATCCGAATTTTTGAAATTGGCGACCATTTTGTATTTATCCGCAATTTTAAGCAGTGCCCGGCCGATGAAAAAAAGGATACCCCCGTTTTTCCTGGTTTTAGGATTGGTGGCATTGGCTTTGATTTTACAATCAAACTTGAGCACTTTGATAATTATTTCAGCCATTGCTTGTATTATCTTTTTCGCAGCCAACACTCCTTTGGTTTACAATCTTGGCATTTGGATAGCGGGCGCGGCATTAGCCGCAGCCATGGTGATTTTTGCGCCATACAGAATGCAAAGATTCCTGACTTTTCTTCACCCGGAAAGCGATCCTTTGGGCGTTGGCTACCACATTAACCAGGCCTTAATTGCCATCGGTTCGGGCGGATTAATCGGTTCGGGTTTGGGATTCAGCTCACAGAAACTCGGATTTTTGCCCGAAGCCACCTCGGATTCAATTTTCGCGATTTACGCGGAAGAAATGGGATTTATCGGGTGCTTATTCTTAATCGGCGCTTTTTTAATGTTTACGGTAACCTCGTTTTTTATTTTCAAAAAAAGCGCGGACAGCTTCAATAAGCTTGTGGCCATTGGAATCGGTTCTTGGATTACTATCCAAGCTTTTGTGAATATCGGCGCCATGACCGGATTGATGCCCTTAAGCGGCACGCCCTTGCCCTTTATTACCGCCGGAGGCACGCACTTGATAGTGGAGTTGATTGCTTGCGGAATACTTTTAAAAATATCCACGCAAATCAGAGAAGATTAATCTTGTTAAAACATTTAAAAAATATTATAGTTAAACCATGAAGATATTATTTAGCGGTGGAGGCACGGGCGGGCATGTTTTTCCCATTATTGCTATTGCCCGAGAAATAAAAAAAAGATGCGGCACCAAAGTTGATTTATCGTATATGGGCCCGGAAGATGAATTTGTTTCAAAATTATTCTTTAAAGAAGGCCTGAAAACTTACTTTATTCTTTCCGGCAAAGCGCGCCGTTACTTTACTCCGCTCAGCTTGTTGCAAAACATTGTTGATATTTTTATAAAAATTCCCTTGGGGATTATCCAAGCGTTTTTAATTTTATTTTTTTCCGCTCCGGACATGATATTTTGCAAAGGTGGTTACGGCGCCCTGCCCGCTACTTTCGCCGGTTGGCTTTTGGGAATTCCGGTTTTTTTGCATGAGTCTGACGTTGCCCCGGGATTGGCAAACAGAATACTGAGTTATTTCAGCCAAACTATTTTTGTTTCTTTCCCGATAAAACAAACTTCTTTTTTTAAGACAAACAAAATGGTTTTGGCAGGCAATCCTATCCGGGAAGAGATTCTGCTGGGTGATTTTAAAAACGCACGCCGGGAAATCGGCGTGATTTCCGAAAAGCCGGTTCTGCTTATTTTGGGCGGCTCACAGGGCAGCACTAGAATAAATGAATTGATTTTCCAAATTTTGCCGCAACTGTTAAAAGTTTTTGAAGTTGTCCACCAAACGGGTTACAATGATTTTGAAAAAGCGCAAACCGCCCTGCAAGCGTTCGTGCCCAAGGAATTGCACTCCAATTACCACCCGTATCCTTTTTTAAACGAAACGCAAATGAAAAGCGCTTTATTTGTTTCAAATTGCGTAATCAGCCGAGCGGGCGCGGGAACTATTTTTGAAGTCGCGGCTTTTAAAAAGCCAAGCATCTTGATTCCGCTTCCGGAATCGGCCCAAAACCATCAAGTAAAAAACGCCTATGCTTACGCCGAGTCCGGAGCCGCGATTGTGATTGAAGAGGGCAATCTTACGCCCAATTTTTTCCTGGAAAAAACTCTTGATTTGGTAACTTACGGCAATTTGGAATTAATGAGCAAAGCGGCCGCGAATTTCGCCAAACCTAAGGCAGCCGACAATATCGCCAAATATTTAATTGACTTTTTGGGGATAACGCAATAAACATAAAGTATGGTTAATAAAGATACTCCAATTGTCCGAACAAGATTCGCCCCGTCGCCAACGGGCCATGTTCATATTGGCAGCTTAAGGACTTGTTTGTTTAATTACCTGTACGCCAAACAAAAAAACGGGCAATACGTGCTTAGAATTGAAGACACTGACGCGGAAAGGTCAAAATTTGAATGGGAGCACGAGCTTATTAAAATTTTGGAATGGCTGCAAATAAATTGGGACGAGGGCCCGGCTTTAATCAATGGGCAAAAATTTAACCCGGATGATTATAAAATGGATTATGTCGGCCCGTACGCGCCTTACAGGCAGAGCGAAAGAAAAGATATTTACAAAAAATACTTGCAGCAAATGCTCGCGAACGGCACGGCTTATTATTGTTTTTGCAGCCGCGAAGACGTGGAAGCGGAAAAGCAATATTTAATGTCTATCGGTGAAGCCCCGATTTACAAAGGCAAATGCCGGGATCTAGGCAGAAGCGAAGTTGAACAATGCTTGGCGCAAGGTAAGGATTCGGTGATACGATTCAAATGCCCATTAAACCATAAAATAATTTTTAATGATTTAATCAAGGGCGAGGTTGAATTTGACTCCAATATAATCGGGGACATTGTGATTGCCAAAGATTTGGATAATGCTTTATATAATTTTACCGTGGTTGTGGACGACGAAGAAATGAAAATCAGCCACATTATCCGCGGCGATGAACATTTGAGCAACGCGCCCAAACAAATCCTTTTGATTGAGGCCTTGGGCTTTAAGCAGCCGCAATACGCGCACATACCTTTAATTCTCGGTCCGGACAAGAAAAAATTAAGCAAGCGCGACGGCAAAACATCTGTGGTGGATTATAAAGACGCCGGTTATCTTCCGGAAGCGCTGATTAATTTTATCGCTTTCCTGGGATGGAATCCGGGCACGGAAAAAGAAATATATTCAATGGATGAATTGATTAAGGATTTTTCTTTGGAGAAAATCCAAAAAGCCGGAGCGATTTTTAATATTGATAAGCTGGATTGGATTAACGGATTTTACATCCGCAAAAAGCCTTTGGCGGATTTAACCGAAATGGTTGTTCCGTATTTGGAAAAGGCCGGGCTGATTGAAGAAAAAGCCGCGGAGCTTTATGAAATCAAAAATACGGGAGAAGAAGTTATGTTTAATTATTTGGAAAAAGTAGTCGCTTTATACCAAGAACGTTTGAAAAAGCTTTCCGAAATAGTTGAAATGGTTGATTTGTTTTTCGTAAAAGATTTGGCTTACGAGAAAGAACTTTTAAACTGGAAAGAAATGACTGACGTTGACCTAGTGGAATCTTTAAAAAAATCGCATGAAATATTATCCAATATTGATGAAAACAATTTTAATAAAGATAACTTGGAGCCGATTTTAATGGAACAAGCTGAAAAAATGCCGAATCGCGGCAATTTGCTTTGGCCCTTAAGGGTGGCGCTGACCGGCAAAAAAAATTCAGCCGGGCCGATAGAAATTGCCGAAGCGCTGGGTAAAGAAAAAACTCTTCAACGAATTGATTCAGCCCTTCAATTAATAAAAGAAACATAAATAAGGGTACGCGTTTCTAAATACCAAATACAAAATACTTTATACTAAATACTTAATAACAAAACATGCTTAACAAAAAAATCGCTCTTTCAGCTTGTTTATTGTTCGCGTTATTTATGTTCGGCTCGTTGGTTCGGGCGGAAACCGATACTATTGATACAACTGTAAGCAATATTAAAACAACGGTGGAAGAAAAGTTGCCCGAAGCCACAAAAAGCTGGCAAGAACAAATCCTTCCATTTTGCCAAAAAACATTTACCAATGTTGAAACATGGCTTCAAAAAAATATGCCGGCCGCGGCAAAAGAATTCAGCGAAGAAGCCCGGACTATGCCCGGAGAAATTTGGAATGCCATTGTTTTTGGCTGGAATTGGACAATGGGTTTTTTCAAAAAATAATTTGCCCAAAACCTTGAATTGTTCTAATATTGATTTAGGTTTTTACGCTAAATACCAAATACAAAATACTATATACTAAATACTATCATATGATTTCTGAAGAAGACGTAAAAAAAATCGCTAAACTTTCTTACTTAAAAATAAACGAGGAAGAAATGAAGAAATTTGAGCAAGATTTTTCTTCTATTTTGGACTATGTAAACAAGCTGAAAGAATTGGACGTTTCTTTAATTGAAGAAACCGCGAATATGGCTAATGTGGAAAATGTCTTCCGCGAAGATAAAGAAAGGAATTTTGCGGACGTGAAACTTTTAGCCGCTTTAATGCCGCGCCAACGGGATAATTATTTGGAAGTTAAAAAAATATTGAATAACAATGATTGACTTAACCGGCTTAACAATTGATAAAATCAAGCAGGCCTTTAAAAATAAAGAATATACGGCCGTTGAATTAACCAAAGCCTATTTGAAAAAAATTAAAGAAAAAGACTTGGAAGTAAAGGCTTTTCTTTGCGTTACCGAAAAGCTGGCGTTAAACCAAGCTGAAATCGCGGATAAAATGATTGCCGAAGGCAAAGAACAGCCGCTAACCGGCATTCCTTGCGCCATCAAAGACAATATAATGGTAAAAGGCGAACAGTGCACCGCGGGTTCAAAATTTTTAAAAGATTACAGAGCAACCTATAACGCCACAGTTATTAAAAAACTGGAAGAACAAGGCGCTATATTTTTGGGTAAAACCAATATGGACGAATTCGCCATGGGTTCTTCGTGTGAAAATTCCGGATTCTTCCCAACCAAAAATCCCCATGACCTTGAACGAGTTCCCGGCGGAAGTTCGGGTGGGTCAGCCGCTGCCGTGGCCGCGGATATGTGTGTTTTTGCTTTGGGTTCGGACACTGGCGGATCCATCCGGCAACCGGCAGCCTTTTGCGGCGTTAACGGCGTAAAGCCGACCTATGGCGCGGTTTCGCGTTATGGCGTAATCGCTTACGCATCTTCCTTGGACCAAATCGGGCCTATTGCGAAAAATTCCGATGATTGTAAAATTGTTTTTGACGCGATTAAAGGCAAAGACAGATGCGATTCCACGAGTTTTGACCTGCCATTGGATGAAAAAACTTTTGACGTTAAAAATTTAAAAATCGGAGTGCCGAAAGAATATTTCGGCGAGGGCTTGGATCCAATTATTGAAGAATCGGTCAGAAAGGCCATTGATTTTTACAAACAAAACGGCGCGGAAATAATTGAAATCAGCTTGCCGCACGCCGAATACGCTTTGGCTTGTTATTACATTATCGCCCCGGCGGAAGCCAGCGCCAACTTGGCGAGATTTGACGGAATAAGGTATAGTGAAATAGTAAAAGACGGGGACTGGGATATCGTTGATTCGTATTTGCAAAACAGGACCGCTGGATTTGGAGCCGAAGTGAAAAAAAGAATAATGCTCGGCACTTATACTTTGTCCGCAGGCTATTATGACGCTTATTACAAGAAAGCGTTAAAAGTCAGAACCTTGATTAAAAAAGATTTTGATGACGCGTTTGAAAAAGTTGACATTATTATGAGTCCGACTTCGCCAATATTGCCTTTTAAAATAGGCGAAAAAACCGAAGACCCCTTATCAATGTATTTGGCGGATGTTTATACTGTTTCCGTTCCGCTGGCCGGTTTGCCCGGAATGTCAATTCCATGCGGCTTTGCGAATAACCTGCCGATTGGCCTGCAGCTTGTCGCTCCGGCCCTTAAAGAAAACTTAATTTTCAGCGTCGCTAATTTCTTGCAAAAAAATTATGGCATTAGATGATATTAATAATTTTCTAACTTCGCACCAATTAAACAGCGCTTTGTTGCCGTTTAAGGTGGTGTTTATTATTATCTCAATATTTTTTATCGCCCTGATTACTTTTTACGTAACCAAGCAATATTATTTAATGGCCGAGAAACGCAGAATCTACCGCGATTTTAAAAATCCGTCTTTTGATTTAAAAACTTACACTTTAAACCGCTGGAAACAAATTATCGTGGCGTTGCGAAAAAAAGACGACATAAACTACAAGCTGGCGATAGTGAATTTGGAAAGCATGCTTTATGATATCTTTAGGGAATTAAGGTATGACGGAAAAGATTTAAACGAAATGCTTCCGCAAATCGCCGAACAAAAACCCATCAGCAATCCCGAAACTATTGATGCGCTGGTTTATTTGGCAAACAAAGTAAAAGTTGACCCGGCTTACAAAGTTGACCCGGAATTTGTTGAAAAAATAGCAAGCGAAATTAACGATTTTCTAATAGAGTTAAAAGTAATATAGAACCGGTAACTTAATTTTTATTATACCGGACTCGGGCCCTTATTGTGCCGGACTCGCCCTACCGACGGACTCTCACACGTCGCTTCGCTCCTTTTAAAAACCCTCGGTTTTTAATATTTTCCTACACGGGAAACCCAGTTTTCCCGACCCCTTCCTCGGTTCGAGTCCGGATTTCATATTCAATTTAAAAACCTCCCGAATGGGAGGTGTTTTAATTGAAAGCGGACCCGACCGGACTCGAACCGGCAGTCTCCTCCGTGACAGGGAGGCGCGATAACCATTTCGCTACGGATCCAAAATTTGAGTTTTCAATCGTAAATCACTCGTTCAATAAGGGTGCCTGAGGTGAGGATTGAACTCACGCACTCTCGCTTATGAAACGAGTGCTCTGCCACTGAGCTACTCAGGCGAATAGCAAAACTCAAACAAATATATGTTGCGGTTCCTGGAATTGCACCAGGGTCTCCAGCTTATGAGACTGGCGAGGTACTACTCCTCTAAACCGCTATGAATATTGCCATTCTAACAAAAACACAGATAAAATCAAGAGTGCTAGTAATTTTCTTTTTGTAGATGCCTATTGTTCTGAATAATTTACCTCTTTTTTATTTTCTTGACTTTAACGCAAAAAAGTATAGATTAAGATTTGGAAGGAAAGCCCTTTCCCAATTTGGAGGCATCATCGTGGTTACAAAAAAATTCAAGGAAAATTTCCTAAAAAATGTTGCCGAAAGCCGAGACGAAGACATAAGCACACCATTTAACCGCCGGGAACCATGGGTTAGCGAAATAAGATTTGACGATGTAATGAATACTGTTTTAATGTGCATCCCAAAACAAAAAAACGCTAAAAATATCCTTATGCGCGTCAGTCCATCCGATTTTTGCGAAATCATAGAAATCGAATGGGATAGATGGTTAAGAAATCTTGAAGACGAATTTTCCAAAAATTTGTGGGGCGCATATACGCCTGGGCCCGGCCCAATGGGAGGCACTGCCAGCACCGCCGAGAGATATTTTCACCATTTTCCCGGACCTTATGGCTACGAAACCCTTTCATTGTTCTTTTTCTATCCCAAAAATTGGCCCGGCAAAGGAGGTTGGCCTCTTTATGAAAAACACGTAAAAGCGGAAGTTTTCTGCAAATGGCGGCGCCCGCAAAACTTAAAACACCTAGACAGGGTCTTTGAGCTGGCGGATATGATTTTTGAAGAAATGCTCATTTGCGCGAACAAAGCGGAAAAAAAATTTTAACCGCTTTTTTATTTTCTTGAAATATGTTATCGATTAATATATAATCGTATCAACATGGAGGAACAACAAAAACCAAAAGTGGGCATCGGAGTAATGATACTTCGGAATGGGAAAATTTTATTGAGCAAGCGAAAAGGTTCGCATGGCGAAGGCGAATACGCTTTTCCCGGAGGACACTTGGAATATATGGAATCTTTTGCGGATTGCGCCAAAAGGGAAACCAAAGAAGAATGCGGAATTGAAATTAAAAATATCCAATTTCAATTTTTAGCAAATATCGTGAAATACGCGCCCAAACATTACGTCCACATCGGGGTTATTGCCGAATGGGACTCCGGCGAGCCAATGGTACTGGAACCGGATAAGGCTGAATCTTGGGATTGGCACGAATTAGGCGGCTTGCCTCAACCTCTTTTTGAAATGTGCGATTTGGCAATCCAAAGTTATAAAAATAAAGAAACATATTACGATTTGCCCGGTTAAAAATTTTACATAAAATAATTAATTTTAAAAATATATGGCATACATTAAAAAAGAAAAAACTTTTGTGATAATCAAACCGGATGGCGTGCAGCGTTCTTTGATTGGCGATATAATCCATCGAATTGAAAGAACCGGATTAAAATTAGTTGCGATGAAATTAACGATTACCGCCGAGGATAATTATTGGGAACATTATAATAAAGACGATGTTTGGTTTGAAGCCAAAGGCCAAAACACCATTGAAAACCGCAAGGCCAACAATTTACCGATTGAAAAAACAGCCATTGAATACGGAAAGGATATTATCAGGGCGCTTATTAAATTTATGACAGCCGGGCCGGTGGTAATGATGGTCTGGGAAGGCAATCAAGCCGTGGGCATTGTAAAAAAAATCGTTGGAGGCACCGAACCTTTAACTTCCGACATAGGAACAATCCGCGGAGATTTAACTATTGATTCTTACGAATTATCCAATATAGACGGCCGGGCAGTCAGGAATTTAATCCATTGCTCCGATAAGCCGGAAGAAGCTGAAAGGGAAATAAAAATTTGGCTCAAAGAAGACGAAATGTATAAATACCGCCTCATTAACGAAGAAATCCTTTACGACGTAAATTTGGACAATCTTAAAGATTAAATAAAAGCGCCCAATTAGGGGCGCTTTTTTATTTCTTTCAAAAATTGGACTCCCGGCGGAATGATTGAAACAAAGATAATCAGCAAAATTATCCAAGTTAAATATTTATCTATTCCCGGAAAAATCGCGGATAAATAATACCCGGCCAAAGTTACGGAAAAAGCCCATAAAAATCCGCCGATAATATTATACGCCACGAATTTTTTGTAATGCATTTTACCGATGCCCGCGACAATCGGGGCAAAAGTCCTAATAATTGGCATAAACCTGGCAAGGATAATCGTAATCGCCCCGTATTTTTCGTAAAAATTTCGCGCTCGGATTAAATTGTTTTTATGGAAAAATAACGAATCTTCGCGCTTGAAAATCATAGGCCCAGTTTTTTTTCCAAAAGCATAACCAACGTTATCTCCGATTACGGCTGCGATAAAAATTCCAAAGCACAAAATCCAAACATTAAAAAAACATTGCGAAGCCAAAAATCCGGCCGTGAACAACAAACTGTCTCCGGGCAAGAAAAAACCAACCAGCAAGCCGGTTTCCGCGAAAATAGCCGCCCAAATGCCCAGGTAGCCCGTGGCCTTAATAAGCGCAATCAAGGTGTCAGTCGTAAAAAAACTATCAATCATAATAACCAGATTTTAACATAAATGCGCGATAGCTACAAACATTGGAATCATTGGGTTAAAACCAAGCAAATAAACCTTGAAAAGTGTTGCTTTTTGGCGTGTTTTAAGGTAAAATTACTTAGTAATCAGGATTATATTTTTTATGGATTTCTCTGAATTAAAAGGGCTCATCAAAACCGAGCTAAACAATGTCAAAAACTCTGAACAATTGAGGGAATTTTCCAATACTTATCTTGGCAAAAAAGGCAAAATCCGAACTCTTTTCGCCGAATTGAAAGATGTTTCCATTGAACAAAGAAAAATAATCGGAGAAGAATTAAATGATTTCGCCAATTTAGTCCAAGCCGAAACCGAAAAACTGGAACAAAATTTTAAAGAACAGGAGCGCGAATGGAAGCAAAAACAAGATAAGCTTGATTTGGATTTGCCGGGCTCAAAAATAGAAACAGGCCATTTACACCCCATGACCATTATCCAAAGGGAAATTGAACGGATTTTTGAATTAATGGGCTTTATGGTGGTGGAAGGACCGGAAGTTGAAGATGAATGGCACAACTTTGATTCATTAAACATACCCGAGGGACATCCCGCCAGAGACGCGCTGTCTTTGGGCAAAACGCTTTATTTGGAAACCGGCGAAGTTATGCGAAGCCAAACATCTTCCGCCCAAACCAGATTTATGCAAAAGATGAAACCCCCGATTAGGATCGTTTTACCGGGCAGGGTTTATCGCTATGAAAAAACCGACGCTTCGCACGAAATTAATTTTTACCAAATAGAAGGCCTGATGATAGATGAAAATGTTTCCGTGGCCAATATGAAAGCCGTATTGCAAACTTTTTTAAAGGAATTCTTCAAGCGGGACGTAACCATCCGTTTAAGGCCAAGTTATTTTCCTTTTACCGAGCCCAGTTTTGAAATTGATATGAGCTGTACGGTTTGCGCGGGTAAGGGTTGTCCGGCTTGCAAAAGAACCGGCTGGGTGGAAATATTGGGCGCCGGCATGGTACATCCAAACGTGATTAAAAATGGCGGGCTGGATCCGAACAAATATAAAGGTTTTGCCTTTGGAATGAGCATAGATCGGCCCACAATGATGAAATACAAAATTAACGATATCCGCTGGTTCCACAGCGGCAACCTTAAATTTTTAAAACAATTCTAAAAAAATGAACGTTTCTTATAAATGGCTAAAAACTTTTTTTGACAAACCATTGCCCCAACCAAAAGAGCTGGCGGAAGTTTTAACTATGCGTTGTTTTGAAAATGAATCATTGGAACGGGCGGGCGATGACTACATTTTGGGAATAGACGTTTTGCCGGACAGGGCCGGAGATTGCTTATCCCACATTGGCATTGCCAAAGAATGCGCGGCAGTCCTTAATTATAAAATAAATTTGCCCAAAATCAGCTTTAAAGAAGATTCCAAAATTAAAACAAAAGACTTTATAAGCGTGGACTTGAAAGATAAGGCCGGGTGCAAAAGATATGTTGCCCGGGTTTTAACCAATGTAAAAGTCGGCGAATCGCCAAAATACATCCAAGAACGTTTGGTTGCGTGCGGAATGAATCCGATTAATAACGTGGTAGACGCCACCAATTACGTAATGCTGGAAATGGGCCAGCCTTTGCACGCGTTTGATTATGAAAACATCAAAGGCAAAAAAATAATCGTGCGCAAAGCGAAAAACGGGGAAAAAATGACAACCTTGGCCGGCTTGGCGTATAAGCTGGACGAGAATATCTTGGTAATCGCCGACGCGGAAAAGCCCTTGGCCTTGGCGGGTATTAAAGGAGGAAAGAACGCGGAAATTAACCGCAATACTAAAACCATAGTGCTGGAATCGGCTAATTTTAATCCCAAGCTTATCAGCCAAACCGCGCGAAAAATAAACCTGCGCACCGACGCGTCAATCAGATTTGAACAAAACCTTGACCCAAACTTGGCGGAAGAAGCGATTAACCGGGTGGCAATGATTATTGCGGACAAAAATAGCGCGAAAATAGCGGGTGGCATGATTGATGTTTATCCGGAAAAAATAAAACCCAAAAAAATAAAATTGGATTTGCAGAATTTGCATAAAATTCTGGGAATTGAAATCAAAACAATTGAAATAATTTCCATTTTAAAAAGGTTGGGCATTAAGTCTTCGCAAATTACTGCCAATAGCCTGGTAGCGGAGATTCCAACTTCCAGGCAAGATATCGTAATCCAAGAAAATCTGATTGAAGAAATCGGCCGCGTTTACGGTTACGAAAAAATACCGCCAATATTGCCTTGTGATTTTTTAAAGCCCGTAGAAAGGAATAATGATATCTTTTGGCAAGACAAGGCCAAGGATATTATGAAAGAAATCGGCTATGTTGAAACCTATAATTACTCTTTTGTGAGCGAGGAAATCCTCGGCTTTTGCGGAATTGCGCCAAACAACGCGCGAAAAATTAAAAATCCGGTTAGCGCGGATTTTGAATACTTAAGGCCGGATTTAATTCCGCAGCTATTGGGCAATTCAAAAGAAAACCTGAAAACTTTCAAGGATTTTAAAATATTTGAACTGAGTAAAATATTTATTCCCGCAAAAAACAAAACCAACGAAGCCCGAATGTTCGCCGGCGTTATTTTGAACGCCGCGGACACGCCGCAAACAATTTTTTCCAATCTGCGGGGTGAAATAAACTTGATATTAAACCGATTGGGAATTGATAAAATAAATTATGAACCGGGAGCGGAAGGGCACATTTGGAACAAACAAAACACGGTTTCCTGTTTTGTGAGAGGCAAAAAAATCGGGACATTGGGGCAAATTTCCCCGGATATTCTGGAAAACTATAATATCCGCGAAAAAATATTCGCTTTTAAGATTGACTTTGACAAACTGCAGCCGCTTTGCGCCGAAGAAAAATATTTTGAAAACATTTCTTTCCATCCGGCCGCAACCAGGGATATCTCCGGCTTGGTCTCCGAAGAAATAAAAATAGAAAAAATTATCCAAACAATAAAATCCATAGACGCCCAGTTAGTGAAATCAGCCGAAGCTTTTGATGTTTACCAGGGTAAAAATGTTCCGGAAAAACAAAAAAGCGTTTCTTTCCATATAGTCTACCAGTCTGACGAAAAAACACTTGATACTAAAACAATTGATGAACTGCAAAGTAAAGTTTTAAAAAAGCTTATCGAAACATTTAATTGGCAAGAAAGAAAATAATTTAATCAATCAAATAGATAACATGGCAAAAGAAAAACAATCATCATATAGCGCGAAAGATATTTACGTTTTGGAAGGCCTTGATCCGGTAAGGAAAAGGCCGGGTATGTATATCGGCTCCACCGGTCCGCAAGGATTGCACCATTTGGTTTACGAAGTGGTTGATAACTCACTGGATGAAGCTCTTGGAGGCTACTGCGATAAAATAGAAGTATTTTTATTGCCCGACGATTATGTTATGGTTACGGACAATGGCCGAGGCATCCCGGTTGATATCCACGAAAAAACTAAAAAATCCGCATTGGAAACAATCATGACCACGCTTCACGCCGGTGGTAAATTTGGCGGTGACGCTTATAAGATCTCCGGAGGCTTGCACGGCGTGGGCGTGTCCGTGGTTTGCGCCTTGTCCATTGATATGCGCGCGGAAGTTTGCCGCGACGGGCACAAATATATGCAAGAATACAAGCAAGGCAAACCAAAAGCGGCTGTAAAAAAAATAGGCGATTGTAAGCGAAACGGAACAACCATTCTTTTTAAACCGGATTCGGAAATCTTCCACGAAATTGCTTTTGACCGAAAAAAATTATTGAATCATTTAAGGCAACAGGCCTATTTAACTAAAGGCATCAAGGTTGATTTTTACGACACCCGCGACAAAGACAATCCTTTTGAATACCATTTTTATTTTGAAGGCGGAATCAAATCATACTTAAAATACTTATCCAGGAATGATGATGTAGTGCACCCGAACGCTTTTTACGTTTCCGGAGAAAAAGAAGGCGTGGTTGTTGAAGCCGCTTTCCAATACACGGATTCTTTTGATATTGCCGAAGAAAGCTTTACCAATAATATTTTTACCATTGAAGGCGGTACGCATTTAACCGGCTTCCGTTCGGCCGTAACCCGGCTTATCAATGACTACGCCCGAAAAAATAACTTTTTGAAAGAGTCGGAACAAAATTTAACCGGTGACGATATCCGCGAAGGTTTAACCGCGATTGTGTCCGTGAAAATCCGCGAGCCGCAATTTGAAGGACAAACCAAAACCAAATTAGGCAATCCCGAGGCCAGGCCGGCGACCGAAGCCGTGGTGGCGGACGGACTGGCGGACTATTTGGAAAAATTTCCGCAGGATATGAAGATAATCATTGAAAAAGCTGTCTTGTCTTACAAAGCGCGCAAAGCCGCGAGGGCCGCCAAAGAAACGGTTTTAAGAAAAGGAGTTTTGGACAGTTTGTCTTTACCGGGAAAACTATCCGATTGCAGCAGCCGCAAACCCGAAGAATCGGAAATATACATTGTAGAGGGTGAATCTGCCGGCGGTTCAAGCCGACAAGCCAGAAACAGGCGATACCAAGCTATTTTGCCAATCAAAGGAAAAATACTAAACGTGGAAAGAGTAAGGTTGGACAAAATGCTTGCTTCGGAAGAAGTGAAGAACTTGATTATTGCCCTGGGAACCGCAATTTCCGATGATTTTAATTTGGAAAAACTGCGCTATCACCGCATTATTATTATGTGTGATGCGGATAGCGACGGAAATCACATCCGAACATTGTTGATGACTTTATTTTTCAGACACTTTAAGCCCTTGCTTGACAAAGGATATATCTACTTGGCCCAACCGCCTTTATACAAAATCAGTTCGGGCAAAGAATTTCATTACGCTTATTCAGACGAAGAAAAAGAAACTGTTTTGACCGGCCTTAAAGACAATCGCGGCAAAGCCAGCATCCAAAGATATAAAGGTTTAGGTGAAATGAACCCTGAACAACTTTGGGAAACTACCATGGATCCGTCCTCGCGAGTATTACTGCGAGTAACAGTGGATGATGCCATTGAAGCGGACAAAACCTTTGATATGCTAATGGGCAAAGAAGTGTTGCCCAGAAAAAGGTTCATCCAAGCATTTGCTAAAAACGTCAAAAACCTTGATATATAGGTAATAATTGACTTTTTTGCCTTATTTTGTTATTCTACAACCATGAAATCAACGAATGCAGTGACCAATTTACTCGCTGAAGTGGGCTCGGAAATCAAAAAGATAACCTGGCCAACTCGGGAAGAAGCGGTTAGATACACAATTACCGTAATAGTTATCTCATTAATCGTGGCCGCGATTTTAGGGGCTTTCGATTTTGGCTTCCAATATTTATTAGAAAAATTCGTTTTTAAAAGATAAAGATAGGCTCTTTTTCGTATGGCAAAACAACAAACCTCAACTGAAAAAAGATGGTATGTATTGCATACCTATTCCGGCTATGAAGACGCGGTGGCAAAGAATCTCAAACAAAGAGTTGAGTCTTTGGGCATGGAAGATAAAATTTTTAACGTTGTTGTGCCAAAAGAAAAAAAGATAAAAATCAGAAACGGGAAGAAAAGGACGATTGAAGAAAAAATTTATCCGGGTTACGTATTGGTGGAAATGATTGTGACCGACGACTCTTGGTATGTTGTAAGAAACACGCCAAATGTTACGGGGTTTGTCGGTTCAGGCACCATTCCGCTTCCGGTGTCCACCTTGGAAATTGACGCTTTAAAGAAAAGAATGGTGGAAGAAGAACCGAAATACACCATCGATTTCAAAGAAGGCGACTTGGTGAGAATCACGGACGGGCCTTTTAAAGACTCTGAAGGCAAAGTTTCCGGAGTAGATGGAGAGAAGGGCAAGGTAAAAATAATGATTAATATGTTTGGCCGCGACACATCGCTTGAGCTGGACTCGCTTCAAATCACAAAAATTGGTTAACCCCACACAGACACTAAATACTTTATACTAAATACTATTATATGGCCAAAGAAATTAAAGCAATCATCAAACTTCATATTCAAGCAGGTAAAGCCAATCCCGCCCCGCCAGTCGGCCCGGCTTTGGCATCCCAACAAGTTAACATCGCTGAATTTTGCAAAGCGTTTAACGACGCGACCCGAGAATTGGGTGATTTTAAAATACCGGTAGATATCACGGTTTACACAGACAAATCTTATGTTTTTAAATTGCACCAACCGCCGGCCGCGCAATTGATTAAAAAAGCCATTGGTTTGGAAAAAGGTTCCGGCACTCCGAACAAAAAGAAAGTTGGTAAAATAACCCGAGCGCAATTGGAAGAAATCGCCAAACAAAAAATGTCTGATTTGAACACAAAGGATATGGACGCGGCTGTTAAAATATTGGCCGGCACTGCCAGGTCTTTGGGCATTGACGTTATCTAAATTTTCGTTTTCCTCAACTGGATTATCAATTCAATAAAATTTAACTATTGTGATTTTATCTGACAGGGAAATCAAGAAATTTCTTGACGAAGAAAAAATACAAATTACTCCCAAGCCGAATTTGGAAGAACAGCTCGGCTCGGCTTCGTTGGACTTGCGCTTAGGCGACGAGTTTATGATTTTCGAACATTCGAAAAATCCCTACATTGACACCCGCAAGCCCGAAACTTTCAGCAATATTACCCGGTCGGTAAAAATACCGGACGACGAAGCTTTTGTTTTCCACCCGGGCGAATTTGTTTTGGGCAGCACTTTGGAAGAGGTGTTTTTACCCGATGATATCGCCGCCAGAATTGACGGGCGTTCCAGCTTGGGAAGATTAGGGATTGTTATCCATTCAACCGCCGGCCACATTGACCCGGGCTTTAAAGGAAAAATTGTATTGGAAATGGAAAACATCGGCATGATTCCGATTTTGCTGTATCCCAAAACCAGGATTTGCCAACTGGTATTTGAACCGCTTTCTTCGCCCACAACCAACCCGTATTACAAAAAGAAAAACGCCAAATATGTTGGCGCGCAACGCCCGCAAGAGAGTAAACTGGAATCTAATTAATTAAACAAAAAATACAATGGCTTCAACAACCGGAAAATTTATAGTTTTGGAAGGAATTGACGGTTGCGGAAAGGGAACTCAGACAAAGTTATTGTCTGATTTTTTAATTCAAAAAGGATATGCAGTTGTTACTAAAAAATATCCCGAATACGGCCAGCCCATTGGCGATTTAATCAGCGCTTGGTTGCACAAAAAATACGAATTCAGCGTTGACACTCAAGTAATGCTCTATTTTGCCGATTTTATTAAAGACAAACAACTCATTAACGAAACTGTTCAAAATAATGGTATAATCTTGGGAGACCGCTATTTAACATCTACGATCGTTTATCAGCATTTTAAAGGATTTCCATTAAAAAAATTATTGGACTTGGCTCAGCTGTTTGAGGCATCCAAACCGGATTTATGCATATATATTAAAATAGCGCCGGAAACATCGCTATCCAGAAAAACAAACCAAAAGCCCGATAATCTGGACCGGCACGAAGAAGATAAAAAATTCCAGGCAGCGCTGGCGGAAACTTATGAAAAAATGGCCAACGAAAAAGTATTTTGCGATTGGGAGACAATTGACGGCGAACAATCTGTTGAAAATGTTTTCAATCAAATAATTGGAATATTAAATAAAAAATTGCAAATTTAATCTTATGGCAAATAAACCAATCAACAAATACATTGACCAGACCAATATTGACCTTAACACAAAAAAGCAGGATATTATAGATACCTGCCGCGAAGCTTTGCAATATGATTTTCGGGGTGTTTGCGTCAGGCCGCAGTGGGTTAAAACCGCGGCGGAAATTTTAAAAAACAGCGGCATCAGGATAGTTGTCTTAATTGATGACCCGATTGGGGATTCGGATTACAAAAAACGCTTAACCATAACCCAAAAGGCCTTAAAAGACGGAGCCGATGACTTGGATATCGTGGTTAATATTCCGGACGTAAAGCACGAACGTTGGGATAAAATTGAAAAAGATTTGAAAGCTATCTGCAAGCTTGGCGATACCAAGGTTATAATCGGCAGCGGCTATTTAACGGATGAAGAAATCGCCAAAGTATCGCAATTGGCAAAAAAAGCCGGAGCGATTTGCGTAAAAACCGCCACGGAAAAAGACCCTTTGGAAAACAGGGAATTGAAAGAAAAAGCCATTCATTTAAAAATAATGCGCGAGAATGCTCCCGGCCTGTTAATCAAGGCCTCGGGCAAAATAAAAACATTAGCCGACGTTAAACTGATGATTAAAGCCGGCGCCGACATTATCGGCACCAGCAGCGGAGTTAAAATAATGAAAGACCTAAAAAAATAATTATGTACAAAACCACGATTGGATTGGAAATCCATTTTGAATCCAAAACCAAATCAAAAATGTTTTGCGCTTGCCCGAACGAAGCCAACAATTCATTGGAAGAAAAACCGAACACGAATGTTTGCCCGATTTGCATGGGCCATCCGGGAACTTTGCCCGTTATCAATGAAGAAGCCATTAATAAAATTATTATGACCGGCTTGGCTTTGAATTGCCAAATCGCGGCGCAATCAAAATTTGACCGCAAGAATTATTTTTATCCCGACCTGCCCAAGGGCTACCAAATATCGCAATTTGATATGCCTTTCTGCGTTAATGGATTTTTGGAAATAAAGCTAAATGGCGGCCGCGAAAAAAGAATCGGCATCACCCGAATCCATATGGAAGAAGACACGGGTAAACTTTTGCACACAGCCGATGGAGCCAGTTTGGTGGACTTTAACCGTTCCGGAGTGCCTTTGATGGAGCTGGTCACCGAGCCGGATATCAATAGCGCGGAAGAAGCCAAGAAATTTTGCCAGGATTTGCAATTAATTTTAAAATATTTGGATGTGAGCAACGCTGACATGGAAAAAGGGCAAATGCGCTGCGAAGTTAACATTTCTTTGAATAAAGAAGGGGACAAAGAATTGGGAACCAAGGTGGAAGTTAAAAATCTTAATTCTTTTAAGGCTGTGGAAAAATCCATTGAATACGAAATCAAAAGGCAAGCCAAGTTATTGGATGAGAATGAGCCCGTAGTCCAAGAAACCAGGGGCTGGCACGACGACAAACAAATTACCATTAGCCAAAGAAGCAAAGAAAACGCGCACGAATACCGCTATTTCCCGGAACCGGACTTGCCGAATATAAATATTTCTATTGAAAAAATTAAGGAAATTGAAAGTAAAACTCCACAATTGCCGGCGCAAAAAGCGGCCCGCTTTGAAAGCGAATACAAACTCTTGCCCAAAGAAGTGGAATTTTTTATTAAAGATATGGCTTTTGCCGATTATTTTGAAAAAACAGTTTCTGAATTGGTTTGTTGGAAAGAAGACACTTCCCGCGAAGATGTGACTGAAAAGAATTTCGCGGATTTGGTTAAATTAGCGGCCAATTATATGATCACGGACTTGCAATCTTTGTTAAAAGCCGAAGGCATAGGCAAAGAAGCTTATTCCTTGGAATATTTGGAGAATAAAATTACGCCGGAAAACTTCGCGGAATTGTTATGCCTGATTTCTTCCAAAGAAATTTCCAGTAAAATCGCCAAAATTGTCTTGGCGGAAATGTTTACCACCCAAAACGACCCGTCCTTGATTATTGAAGAAAAGGGCTTATCGCAAATAGGCGATGACTCGGAAATTGAAAAAATAATTGATGATGTTTTGGCGAAAAATGAAAAAGCTGTAATTGATTATAAGGCCGGCAAGCAAAACAGTTTCGCATTTTTAATCGGGCAAATAATGGCGGAGTCACAGGGCAAAGCCAACCCGCAACGAGCCGCCGAACTGTTAAAATCAAAAATTGGATAAATAAACAAAACCGGCTAATGCCGGTTTTTACTTACAAGAATTTCTTTATTTCTTTTTCCGCTTGCTTATAATCTTTAATCCATTTAATCGCACCTTGTTTCTTGAACCAAGTCGCCTGGCGTTTGGCGAATTTAATGGTATTCGTTGCAATATCCTTTTCAATTTTATCTTTATCGTTTTTAGTATTCCATTCCGCGTAACCAATGGTTTGCATGGGCAACAAAGTAAGACCGTATTTTTTGGATAACTTCTTAACTTCTTTTTCCAACCCGGCTTTAATCATTTTTTCCACTCTTTTAACGATTCTTTTTTTCAGCTCCTCTTTCTTAACCTCAATGCCTAATTGCAATGCTTCATAAATTGGGTCCATTGTTTTCCGTTCTTGCCAAAACGGCTTGCCTGTAATTTTACAAACTTCAATCGCCCTAACCAAGCGCCTTTTATTATTTTTATCTATTTGTTTCGCGCCTTCCGCGTCCAATTTTTTATAAATTTCAAAAAGCTCCGCAACATTTTTCTTTTCTAATTCATTCCTTAATTTTTTATTTGGTTTTATTTTTGGAAAATCCAAATTATCTACTACAGCCTTAACATATAGGCCGGTGCCGCCAACTAAAAAAGGAATTTTGCCTTGTTTTAATATTTCGCTTATTGCTTTTACTGCGCGCTCTTTAAACAAAGCCGCGTTAAATTCTTCGTTCAAATCCAAAATATCAATTAAGTGATGCTTTATACTGCTCACATAATAACCATTTTTTATATTAGTGTCTTTTAGCGGTTTGGCTGTGCCAATATCCATTCCCTTGTAAACCAAGCGGGAATCGGCTGAAACAATTTCTCCGTTAAACTCTTTCGCCAATTTAACCGCCAAATCCGTCTTGCCCGAAGCGGTTGGGCCAACAATAATAATTAACTTGGGCTTCTCATATTTCGCTTCCATTGACCAAGCGGAAGCCTTGGTGGCTTTTACGTTTACGAATTGCCCGATTAATCCGGCTTTTTCCGCCTTAAAGCGGATGGGCTTATTTTGCCTGGTTCTCGCCAGATAATAGCCATCCTCCAAATTAAATACCAAAACCGGAATAGTTTGTTTTAAAAATTGTTGGTTATTTTTCAAAGCCGTGATTCGCAACACATCCGTCAAGTCTTGTTCTCTTTTTCTTTTATCTTTTTTTAACACATCGTCCGCGATATTTTTATAGCAAAAAGACTGGGGCCGGGGAGAGTATTGGGAAATAAAGGCCATATCAAATTTGACTTCCCGCATCAGTTTAACGCTATTATTGAATTGCGCCTGGCTTTCGGTTGGGAAGCCCACAATTATATCCGTGGAAATTCCGACAATCTTGTCCATGCCAATCCGTTGTTTTTCAAAAGCCAACCTTATTTTTTTAACTAAAACTTTATACGCTTCAACAGTATAAGGCCGGTTCATTTTTCGCAAAATCACATTGTCTCCGGCCTGGACCGGCAAATTCAAATAAGGCGCAAATTTCTTGGATTTAGCCAAAACATCAATCAGCTTATTGGAAAAATATTTCGGATGCGGGCTGGTAAAACGCAGCCAAAAATCACCTTCAATTTTATCAATTGCTTCAATAAGTTTGGTAAAATCTATTTTTTCTTTACCGGGCGACAAATAACTATTTACGTTTTCGCCCAAAAGCCAAATTTCTTTATATCTTTTTTGGACAAGTTCTTTAATTTCTTTTAATATGCTTTTGTGGTTCCTGGATACCAGCCGGCCGCGGGTATAAGGCACGGCGCAATAAGTGCAATAATTATCGCACCCGTTACTAATGGGTACAAACGCCTGGATATTACTGGTATGAAGCGGGGTAATTTCCAAATAATCCTTTGCTTGTTTTTTTTCACGCTTATTCGCAATAATAGCCGGCCAATTTTCCAAATCCTTCTTATCTAGGACATAGTCAAAAATTTCAGCCATTTTACCCTTATCCGAACTTAAAATACACCCGGTTAAAATGGTTTTTAAGCCCTTATTTGCCCGTTTTAAGCGCTTTATATTGTTATTCTGGCCATAAACCCTATCAACTGCCGATTGCCTCACAGAGCACATATTCACAATAATAAAATTCGCTTCTTTTATCGTGGAAGCGGGAACAGCGCCTATTGATTCAAAAACAGCGGCAATCCTTTCCGAATCGGAATGGTTCATCTGGCAGCCGAAAGTACTAATCCAGTATTTTTTCATATATTGCCATACTATAAGAAAAAGGTGGCTCTTTCAAGCCACCCCAAAATGTTTAATTATCTATCATCAGTGTCCCGCTAAAAATAGCGGGATCCTCGATAATTCAATCTCGATTACTATCGGGAAGAATTATCGGGACATTCACCTCTAAAAAATTTCCATTCTTCGCACTCCTTACCATCCGAGAATATGCAATAACCGGTTTCATTGCCTTGCGCGTCTTTTCTAATTTCCAATTTATATCCTTGTTTTACGCAATACGCCGAGGCTGGATTTGCCATGCCGATATTTGCTGCGGTTGTCGGCCCGGAAACAATATTTTGGCTCGTAATTTTATCAGTTACTTTATTAATGGTTTGCCTGGCTTCTTGGGAAATGTCCAAGGCTTCAAATTTATTCATTGCGTCGGCAAAATCAATCTTCTCCGTGTTTAAAATTTGCTCGGCGTATAATTTTAATTTTTCTTTATCCGCGTCGGAAAGCGTGTTTAATTGGTTTATTTCTTCCTTGTTTTGGCTGACAATATTTTTAGCGAAATCCTCCAAAATAACATTTTTGAATTCGGGCTTGGCTTTTAATTCTTCAAGGTATTGGTTGATTTTCAGCTTGTCCGGCACGCTCAAAAAAGGCGAGCCTGTTGTTTGCTGCAATAAATTATCTTGCACTTTCATTACTTCTTTTTTCAATTCTACGGAAGCTCCACTGTCCATCTTGGCGACCACGTCCATTTTTTCAACTTTTTGCGCGGAAAGAGTATCTTTGTTTAAATTATCTTGGATATTTTTTTGAACCGCTTGCGGAGAAGCCAAGTTAAAAGACGAGGCTGTGAAATTTTCAATTGATTTGCTTTGGGTTTGTTCAACTTTTATTTTATCCGCGCCGGATATTTCGTTTAATATCTGTTGGTGGTTGAAATTTTGCTCAGTAATCTTGGTTAATAATTGGTTGCTGGAAACACTGTCTTTTTTCAAAACACTAGCGGCTTTTTTTAACTTATCGGTTTCACTGGCATAACTGTCCAAGGCCTTATTCAACGCCTCGGTATTGCTTGGGTCGTTTTCAAATATTTTCTTAGCTTCAATCAGTTTTTGGTTGGAAAATTCCAATCGTAATTCCGCTTTCTTGGCCGGGTCAAACACAAAAAAAGACTGTATCTCCCTGCCAATGTCTTTCAAAAAATAAAGCGGGCTGTTGGGCAACAACACGGGCTTGGCGATTTCCTCAACATTGTCCGCAGCCATTGCTGTATTATTGGTAAAAATAAAACCAAAAACGCAGAACAAACACACGAATAAAAAAGACCCGATTGCTTTAAAGCTTTTAGCCGATTCGTCAGATATTGTTTCCATATATTTTATAAGTTTGCCTCTTCTTTTAATTTATTTATAAATTCTTCAAGTTTAATTTCGCCCAAATCAACTCGGCCCCTTTGCCTGGCGCTGATTGTTCCATTAGTAACTTCTTTGTCTCCAACCACCAGCAAATAGGGGATTTTTTCCATTTCCCCGGCTCTTATTTTTTTGCCAATAGTGTCATTGTTCCTGTCTATCTCAATTCGGTAACCTTCCAACTCTTTCGCTATTTTTTCCGCGTAATCCAAATTATTTTCACTAACCGGAATAACCCTAATTTGCACCGGAGCCAAAGGGAACGGAAACGCGCCGGCGTAATTCTCAATTAAAATGCCTATCATCCTTTCGTAACTGCCGAATATCGCGGCGTGCAGCATTACCGGAACTTTTCTTTCCGCGTTTTCGTCCACGTATTCGCAGCCGAATTTGCCGGGCAATTGGAAATCCAACTGGATTGTCGCCACCTGCCAAGACCTGCCTAACGCGTCAAGGATATTAACGTCTATTTTCGGGCCGTAGAAAGCGCCGTCTTTTTCTTTTAAGCCGTAATTTATTTTTAAATTGCCCAAAACATTTTTCAAATCATTTTCAGCTTTATCCCAAACGGAAATTTCTCCCATAAAATCATTCGGCCGGGTTGATAAGAAAAATTTCGGCTCCACTCCCAAGGCGATATAATACTCTTGGACCATTTTAATCAAATTGGAAATTTCTGTTTCAACTTGGTCTTCCCGCAAAAACACGTGCGAATCATCTTGGGTTATTTCCCGCACCCGAAATAAGCCGTTCAATTGGCCGGATTTTTCATTTCGCATTACGTGCCCGATTTCCGTGTATCTTATCGGCAAATCGCGGTATGACCTTTGCGCGGATTGGTAAACTTGGATATTAAAAGGGCAATCCATGGGCTTCAAACAATAGATTTCGTTCTCAACTTCAAAAATAAACATTTCTTCCTTGTAGTGTTCCCAATGGCCGGAAGTAATCCAAAGGCTGTTCTTGGCAATTTGCGGAGTTTTTATTTTTACGTATCCGTATTTTCTTCGGATAGACTGCCCGAACTTTTCCAAGCAATCCCAAACTACCATTCCTTTCGGATGCCAATAAACGCATCCCGGGGCTTCGGGGTGGAAAGAAAACAAATCCAATTCTTTGCCGATTTTTTTATGTTCCCGTTTTTCCGCCTCTTCCATCATTTTCAAATAATCTTCCAATTCTTTTTCGGTTTCAAACGCCAATCCGTAAACCCTGGTTAACATGGGATTCTTTTCATCGCCGCGCCAATAAGCGCCCGCCAATTTTTGCAGCTTAAAAGCTTTGGGATTAATTTCCTTGGTGGAGCCAATATGCGGGCCTTTGCATAAATCAACAAAAGCTCCGGATTGGTAAATCGTAATCGCTTCGTCCGCCAATTCATTAATCAGTTCCAATTTATACGGTTCGTTCTTGAATAATTCCAAGGCTTCTTTCTTGCTGATTTCTTTTTGTTCAAAAACAATATTTTGGGCAATCAGCTCTTTCATTTTCTTTTCTATTGTCGCCAAGTCTTCTTCTTTCAACTGCGCTTCAAAATCATAATAAAAACCATTATCAATCGCGGGCCCAATGCCAAATTTGGCCTTGGGGAAAAGCTCTTTTACGCTCGCCGCGAGTATATGCGCCAACGAATGCCTGATTTTGTTCAAGTTTTCTGATGACATAAATTTAATAATTTACGCTTCTAATATTTCTTCAACCGTGTTGGCGATTATCTTGGGAGAATTATCCCGATAATCCGCCTTGCCCTCAATGGAAACGATTCTATTTTCCGTGAGCATTAATTCACAATTTTCCAGCGTGGAAGGGAATACCACCACTTCAATCCTGTCCGTCAAATCTTGTAGTTTCACGAACATCATTGGCTGGCCCTTTTTCGTTATTATCTTTTTAACGCTGGAAACTATTCCACCCACGGTTACCGTCTCGCCGGAAATAATGTATTTTTGATAGGGATTGCTGTAATCCCGCACCATATTCAAATCCATATTTACTTTCTTAATCGGTGTGGTTTGTTTTTGGAGCATATCCCGGAATTTTTCCAAAGGATGCCCGCTAATGTATAAGCCCAATAGTTCCTTTTCCCAGGTCAACTTATCGTATTCATCCACCGGCTGGGCGTCATCCAGGGCCACAGAACCATTAAAACTTACCGTGGTGCAATTGTCAAACAATCCTTTCTGCCCGCTATCTTTGATTTTCTGGGCTTTCTTCGCCCAATCCATCAACTTTTCCATGTTTGTCAACATCTTGTTTCTTTCAATCAAGGAATCAAAACAGCCGGCTTTTACCAGGCTTTCCATGGATTTCTTGTTTAAAACTTTTGATTCCACGCGCGTAACAAAATCATGGATGTCTTTATACGCCCCATTCTTTTTCCGCTCATTGATTATCATTTCCACAATATTGTAACCCACGTTTTTAATCGCGGTCAGCCCAAACCTGATTTGATCTTTACCCGGCACCACACTGAAATTACTGTATGATTCGTTAATGTCCGGAGCCACCACTTCAATAGACATTTTTTTGCACTCCTCGATCAGTTCCGCGATTCTTTCCACGTCCGAGCCTTCAGATGTTAAAAGCGCGGCCATATATTCTACCGGATAATTGGCTTTTAAATAAGCGGTTTGATAGGCGATAATGGCATAGCAAGCGGCATGCGATTTATTAAACGAATACATGGCGAAAGGCTCAATCCAGGCCCAAATTTCTTGCCCAATCCTTTCACTGATGCCGTTGGCTTTAACTCCGTTTATAAATTTGTCTTTTTGTTCCAATAAAAGTTTCTCAATTTTCTTGCCAATGGCTTTTCGCAAAATATCAGCCTCAGACAAAGTAAAGCCCGCAATCTCTTGCGCGATTCTCATAATCTGCTCCTGGTAAAGGGGAATGCCGTAACTGGATTCCAAAATGGGCTTCAAATTCGGGTGTAAATACCGGACTTCTTTGGTTTTATTTTTTCCCGCGATATAAGTTGGAATATGCTGCATCGGTCCGGGCCGGTATAAAGCCACCATAGCGATTATGTCTTCAATATCAGTCGGCTTTAATTGTTTTAAATATCTTCTCATTCCGTCCGACTCCAATTGGAACACGCCGATACAGTCTCCTTTTTGCAAAAGCTTAAAAGTTTTCTCGTCGTCCAGGGGCAAATTATCAATATCCACGTTAAAACCCCTAACCGCGTAAATTCTTTTCAAAGTTTCCTCAATAATGGTTAAGTTTTTCAAGCCCAAAAAATCCATTTTTAACAAGCCCAAACTTTCAATGCCGTGCATTTCGTATTGGGTCACAATCGCATCGCCGTTTTGGCTGGGGTGTTGGATTGGCACCAATTCGTCCAAAGGATTGGCGGCAATCACCACGCCACAAGCGTGGGTAGAAGCGTGCCTGGCGCAACCTTCTATCTTAAAAGCCAAATCAATCAAGCGTTGGGCGCGTTCATCGGAATTATACAAATCGCTAAATTCATCCACTGACTCCATTGCGTCTTTTAAATCAAAACCCATGGGAATCATTTTGGAAATCCGGTCGCAAAAACTGTATTCGTAACCCAGGGCGCGACCCACGTCCCGAACCGCGGCTTTGGCAGCCATGGTTCCGAAAGTGATAATCTGCGCCACGCGGTTGCGGCCGTATTTTTGCGCCACGTATTCAATCACTTCGTCCCGGCGCTTGTCTGTAAAATCCAAATCAATATCCGGCGGCGAGATTCTGTCCGGATTTAAAAATCTTTGAAAATATAAATTGTAGCGGAGCGGGTCAACGTTGGTAATGTTGGCAAGATAAGCCACAATGGAACCGCCGGCCGAGCCTCTGCCCGGGCCCACGACAATCCGGTTGGCCTTCGCCCAGTTTACGTAATCCTGCACAATCAAAAAGTAATCCACAAACCCGGCTTTGTTAATCACGCCAAGCTCGTATTCCATCCGTTCCACTATGGGTTTTAAATTTTCATCTTTTACATTTTCGGGCTTGATTTCTTTACCTTGTTCTACGGCTTGAATTAGCTGGTTCAGTTCTTCCGAATCAATGTGGTATTTTTTGCCAATGCCTTTGTAGCAAATCTCTTGCAAATAATTAATGTGGCTTTTATCGTCCGGAACTTCAAAATAGGGAAGCTTTATTTCTCCCAATTTCAATTCAAGATTGCAAGCCTCTGCTATTTTTTGCGTATTCTCAATCGCTTCCGGCGCTTCTTTAAAGCTTTCTGCCATTTCGTCTCCGGATTTCATTGAAAAATCTTCGCCTTTCATGCTAAGCCTGTCCTTATCGTTTATGTCCGCGCCCGTGTTAATCAACATTAAAATATCTTGGGCTTCTTCATCGTCTTTATTGATATAATGGCTGTCATTGGTGGCAACCAAGGGTATGCCGGTTTTTTTAGACAAGGCAATCATCAGCGGATTGGCTTTTATTTGGTCGGGCAAATTCGGATGCGGCTGGATTTCTAAATAATAATTGCCCTTGCCAAACATTTTTTCATAACGTTTTGCCGCTTCTTCGGCCTCATCAATCTTGCCGGCCAATAACATTGCCGGAATCCGGCCTTGCACGCAAGCCGATAAACAAATCAAACCCTCGGAATGCTTTTCTAATAATTCCAAATCAATCCTGGGCTTATAATAAAAGCCGCGCAAATGCGCTTGTGTTACCAACTTCACGAGATTATTGTATCCTTCCTGGTTTTTAGCCAAAAGTATCAAGTGGTATCTGCGGCCGCCGGTTTGCGGAGTCTTGTCGTCCATGCTTGCCACGGCTTCATAAAATTCGCAGCCGATAATGGGCTTGATTCCTTTAGCTTTCGCCTTTTCATAAAACTCCACCGCGCCATACATTACGCCGTGGTCGGTTAACGCTACTGAATCCATTCCCATTTCTTTCACTTTGTCCAAAATATCATCAATCTTGGATAAGCCGTCCAAAAGGGAATAATGCGAGTGCAAATGTAAGTGAGTAAATTTTTTCATTTTAATTCAAGCGTTACTTTACTTGTTTTCCCATAATTTCCATGTGCGCGTCTTCCAAACTTTTATAAACCGTGCCGGCCAAAATCAAGTCATTACCCACGCTTATCTCATCCAAGTCCAATAAGCCGTCTATATGGGCTCCGGAAATATTTACATTGCCCAATGTTTTGGCTCCTTCCAAAATCAAATCTCCGCGAATAGACATTTCGTCAAACCTTGTGATCGTGCTTTCTATCCTAGCTTTGTCTAAAATAATGCTTCCACCGATTTCCGTTTTTGCCAAACTCAGGAATCCTTTGCTTTTTATCTTTTGCGCTAAAATATTCTTGCCGATTTCCGCGCCCACTAAATTAATCGCTCCTTCGGATTTTAATTCTTCTATGTTTAAATTTCCCGCCACTTTAATTTTAGCCAAATAAACCGAACCGTTTACTTTTGTGTTTTTTAGAATCAAATCGCCCTCTATATATAATTCTCCCAAAAAAAACTGGCCCTTAACCTCGCTGTTTTCAAAAGTAATTCCGTTTCTGATTCTGTCCTTTAAAATAAAAAATGACCGGATGATTTTATTGCTGAAATCAACCATGCGGCCTTGTTCTTCGGCCTCTCGAATCTCTTTCTCAATCTCGTCTTGGCTTAAGATTTTCTTATTAACGATTTCGTCAAATTTCATATTTTAAAGCTAAATTATATACCTATATATTATCCTAATTCAACTAGCGTTTCAAGTAGAAAAACATCCAAGTCAACGCCAATAATCTTATTGACATAATTACAATAATATTGTATACTAATTTCAGTGGTTCTACATGTTTGAAAAAGTAGCTTTAAGGGTTGAGGGTGGCGAACAAGTCTTCATAAAAAATCTTGGGGCATTCGCCGAAATCGCGTATAGTAATGTTGAAAAGGCCGAAACAATATTTTCCAAACAGAATCTCCTGGAAGATATTAAAATCCCGCCTACCGAAACAAGAAAAAGCAGCGTAAGATTTGAACTTATTTGGCAGATTGAAAAATTTCTTCAAATGATAGAGGCGTACGATAAAAATCCCGAGTACGCCCACGAGATAAATGAACTCCTCAAATCGTTCTGTTCTGAAAATCCGGAATCGCCAGAATTTAAATCAGATATAAAAGACGGCACCCGAAAATTAAGAGCAATTTACACATATCTTGTGGAGTATCATCGTATCAAAGTGCATCCAGGAGAAGTATCAAAAATTATAACGCTTTCAAAAGAAGGGTAAAAATGAAAAAGACCAAAGCATGTCTATAAACTGCTCTTTTTTTATCCCGATTTTTAATATGTTCGTATTTTCGATATAATAATTTATATGAATATACTCGCAGAGAAAAAACTTTGGAAACAAGGATATAAACTGGTTGCGGGAATCGACGAAGCCGGGCGCGGGCCTTTGGCCGGGCCGGTGGTCGCGGGAGCCGTTCTTGTTTTGTCCGATAATTTGGGCAAAGAATTATTTGCTCTGATTAAAGACTCAAAGCAATTATCCGAAAAACAAAGGCAAGCCGCTTACGATATGCTTATCAAAGAACCGAATATTATTTTCGGAATCGGCAAGGTAAATGAAAAAGAAATAGATAAAATAAATATTTTCCAAGCCACAAAACTGGCAATGAAAAAAGCCGTGGATGATTTAATTAAAAAAACAAACAAACATCCCGATTGCTTGATTATAGACGGCAAACATAAAATAAATATGGATGTTGAACAAAAACCCATAATCAAGGCGGACACGAAAATATTTTCCTGTTCCGCGGCTTCAATTATCGCCAAAGTAACCCGAGACAAGCTAATGGATAAATTCCACAAGCAATATCCCGAGTATGGATTTGCTCAACATAAGGGTTATGGCACCAAATTGCATTTTGCCATGCTTAAAAAACACGGCGCTTGCAAAATCCACCGCAAAACCTTTGCGCCCATAAAATATATATCAATTAGCGCGAGCTAATGCCCAGTGGTCATTTTGCTAAATGAGACATCAGATTTAACAAAATCTGATGAACATATAGTTAGAACACTGTTGGGGAGAATATCTATTGACATATATTTAGTATTATATTATAATATAAGCATCAAGATGAACGGGGGATTTGATTGAGACTAACCAACATAGCACATCAATCCTTTTACCTTTATTTTGATCTTTGTTTATGGAACAGTCCGTTCGCCAGCTGGCGAACGGACTGTTTTGCTTTATTGACAAAATGGCAAATATATATGTATAATTATATTGAAGATTATCCTTAAGCCTGGTCGCTTAGTCGATGTCTTCAAGCCATAAACCTCTGTACTTTGGTCCTTAAGGATGCTTCTGACAATCCTTCGGGCCGTCCAAGGCATAGGGCCTCGCATTAACAAAAATGCGTTGGCTCTATGCATTTTTTTTATAATTTTCCCAAATACTTTACAAAAATAGCAAAAAATGTATAATAAACAAGCAAATATAAAGAATGTCCGGAAGTTTTAATTCTATATATTCTCTATAAATTGCGAATTATTACTTTTTAAATCATAACTTACATGGCAGTTCCAAAACAGAGGCACAATACATCTCGCCGAGACCGAAGAAGGGGAAACATTTTTATCAAAGCCCCGGCTTTAATTAAGTGCGGAAAATGCGGCAAACCGGTTCTACCTCATACGGCTTGCGGTTTTTGCGGTTTCTATAAAGGCAAAGAATATATCAATGTAATGGCTAAATTGGAAAAGAAAGAACAAAAAAGCCGCGCCAAAGAAATTGAATCCGCGGAAACTCAACCGCAACCAGAAAAAGAAGAAACTTCTAAATAAAAAGTAAAAAGAAAGTATGGCTTCCAGGCACTTGTCCAGATCAATAGCTATGCAAAGTTTATACGAGTGGGACTTTAACAACGCGAGCGATTCTAACGCGTTGCATTCAATTACGGAAAGAAACATTGAAGAATTCGGCAAAGGATTGGAAACCGTAACTTTTATTTGGGATTTGGTTGATGGTGTCACGGAGAATAAACCCTTTATTGATAAAATCATTGAAAAGACCGCCCCCGAATGGCCTTTAGCTCAAATAAACATCCTAGACCGCAATATTTTGCGCTTGGGGATTTTTGAACTCATTTACGGCAACAAAAAAAATGTTCCGCCCAAAGTTGCCATCAACGAATCAATTGAATTGGCGAAAAACTTCGGAGGGGAAAGTTCCCGCCGCTTTATCAATGGCGTCTTAGGCACGGTTTACCGCGGCATTGAAGAACAAGAACAAGCTGAAGTGTCCTTGCCTAACGAAAAAGAAACGGAAACAGATGTAGAAAATTAAAATGCATTACGGCTTAAATTTTATTTAAACCCTGATTCATTTTCATTTTTATAAAAAAATGGAAGACCTATCAAAACTGGAAAACGAACTGAATATAACCTTTAAGAATAAAAACCTGCTAACGCAGGCGTTTTGCCATCGCTCGTACATAAACGAAAATCCAAATTTTGAATTGTGCCACAATGAACGTTTGGAATTTTTGGGAGACGCCGTGCTGGAATTGATTGTCACGGAAAATCTTTACAACCGCTACCCGGACAAGCCCGAAGGCGAACTGACCGGCTGGCGCGCTTCGCTCGTTAACTCCAATATGTTATCGGATTTAGCAAGGGAACTTGGATTTGAAAAATATCTTTTGCTTTCTTTGGGTGAGCAAAAAGAAAAAGGCCGGGCAAGAAAATATATCCTGGCGGACACCTTTGAAGCTTTTATCGGAGCGGCTTATCTTGACCAGGGATATAATGCCTGCAAGCAAATCATTGAAAAAGAATTAATTGAACGCAAGTTGCCGGAAATATTGGAAAAACGCTTATACAAAGACCCGAAGTCTTTGTTCCAGGAAAAATCCCAAGAGTTAATTGGCATTACGCCAACTTACCAAGTAATAGAAGAAAGCGGGCCGGATCACGAGAAAAACTTTGTGGTGGGCGTATTTTTAGGCAAAGACGTGGTGGCGGAAGGGCATGGCTCCTCTAAGCACGAGGCCGAGCTGGATGCGGCGGAAAAAGCCTTACACGTTAAAGATTGGTAAAACCCTTGATTTTAATCATGTTTTATTGTAATATAGCCAGGTATAAATAAATAACTGTAAACTAAGAAATGCTTACTATCCGATTACTAAGAACCGGGAAAAAGAATCAACCTTCCTATAAGGTTGTGGTTACCGACAGGCACAATCCTCCCAAAGGCGGAAAATTCGTTGAAGAGGTTGGTTTTTATAACCCCAAAACAAAAGAAAAGAAATTCAACAAAGACCGAATTATTTATTGGTTAAGCGTGGGCGCGCAAGCATCCGACACGCTCCACAATATGCTGGTTGGAGAAAAAATTATTGATGAACCAAAAAGAAAGATAATTTTCACCAAAAAAGAAGTTGCTGCAAGTCCTGAACCTGTTGAAGGGAATCCTACCGCCGAACCCGTTGCTGTAAGTCCTGAACCCGTTGAAGGGAAGGAAGAAGCAAAGCCGGAAGAACCGAAAGCTGAATAATCCCAAACTTTAAAACCCGCGGAAAGCGGGTTTTTTGCTGCGCTCATTATGGCTTTACGCAAACTTGACATTTGATTTTTCTGCCGTCATAATCATATTATTAGGGTAGCAAAACATAATTAACTAAAGGAAAGGTCGAACTACCCGAATTATAAAATTGAAAATTTAACATGACAGAAGCACCAAAAGATAGAGATTTTCTTGAATACATTGTTAAAACATTGGTGGATCACCCGGACGATGTAGTAGTAGAAAGGAAAGTTGACGAAATGGGGGTATTGCTTTCAGTGAAAGTAAACCCGGAAGACATGGGTCAACTAATCGGAAGACAAGGCTCAACAGCCAGAGCTATCCGAAACCTGGTGAGAATTATTGGTTTAAAGAACCACGCCAGAGTAAACTTGAAGATTGAAGAACCGGAAGGCGGCCGAAGAACAGAAGTTAAGAGCGAGGAAAAACCAGCTGAAACTTCCACAGCAGCTCCCGACTCTTCAACAGACGACTTCGACGATTTCAAAATCTAATTTCGTTTACACTTTACAAAAACCATGCTATATTTTCTAAAAGCATGGTTTTTGTTTTAAATAAAGATGATTAAATTCAATGTTATTACAATTTTTCCGGAAATATTCGGCTCTTATTTAAAGGAGTCGTTTATTAAAAAAGCGCAAGACAAAAAATTGATTAAAATCAATATCCATAACTTGCGTGATTTTTCGGATAACCCGAGGCGCGTGGTGGACGACCGGCCGTATGGCGGGGGACTGGGCATGGTTTTAAAAGTAGAACCCATTTACAAAGCAATCAAACACATTAAGAAAACAGCCAAAGGTAAAACAACGGTGATTATCTTTACTCCACGCGGCAAAAAGTTCAACCAAAAAAAAGCTTTTGAATTAAGCAAATGCGACAACCTGGTTATGATTTGCGGCCGCTATGAAGGCGTGGACGAAAGAGTGGCAAAATATTTGGCGGATGAAAAAATTTCCATTGGCAATTACGACCTAATGGGCGGGGAACTCCCGGCCATGGTTGTTATTGAAACTATTTCCCGCTTAATTCCCAATGTTTTAGGCAAACCGGCTTTTTTGAACGAACGGATGACCGAATCCGGCGGATTTAAAGAATACCCGCAATACACCCGGCCGGAAGTATTTTCACCCAAAAAAGGCGAAAACTGGCAAGTGCCGAAAATACTGGTTTCCGGCGACCAAAAGAAGATAACTGCCTGGAAAGAGAAGAAGGGCAAGGTTATTGAAAAATAATCATTAGTTTGCTATTATCTAAGAGTTCCATTCAAAAAGTTGGGCGAATACCAAAGTAGTCAAACGGGCCTGACTGTAAATCAGGTGGCTACGGCCTTCGGGGGTGCAAGTCCCTCTTCGCCCACTGTTTCGCCCTTCGACAAGCTCAGGACTTCACAGTATTCTTCGAAAGCGAAGCACCCTGAACGAGCAAAGCGCGTTGAAGGGCTTCGCCGATGTAGTTCAGTGGCAGAACATCCCCTTGGTAAGGGGAAGGTCGAGGGTCCGATTCTCTCCATCGGCTCAGAGATCGGGATCAGACCCCGGGGTATCTAGGGGTCTGACCCCGTAACATTCCCATAAAAAGTCTTAATAAAAATCGCTGAAGCGATTGCCAAACAAATAATTCATAATTCGTAATTTATAATTCACTATCATGGCAACAAAAAAGAAAAAACCAATCAAGCTTGTCTGTGCTGACTGTAAAAAATCAGTCTATTTCACAAACAAAACTAAAGCTGTTGAAGAAAAGCTTGAATTGGCAAAATTTTGCAAATACTGCAAAAAACGCACAAAACACAAAGAAACAAAGAGATAGATTTAGATAAGTCCTTCGACAAGCCCTTCGGTAATTTTCTTGAGAAAATTTCTCAGGACCTTCGGCTCAGGGCTTTGACCAGAAGTAAACTTCTGGACAAAGGGGCGTAAGCTCAACGGCTAAACTGCCTCTCTCCAAAAGAGGTCTTGTGGGTTCGAATCCTACCGCCCCTGCAAAAGTTCAATAAGAAAATATCCCTTTTTTCGAAGGGATATTTTTTATTGAATGCTTCGCAAAAGTGGGCGTGTAGAGATTCGAACAGGTTCGACCTTCGAATAAATTTCTGTTGAAATTTTTCTCAGGCCCGGCTCGCTGCCGTCGCAGCTCCGCCCGCTCATTTTCTTCGAAAAAATCGCGCCTACCGCCCCAAGAGGTGGTTTTGCTTTACAAAACCGATTTTTAGTATTATTTTAATAAAAACATGAAAACCATCGAATACAAATCAATAGATAACCAAGACACCTCTTTTTGAGGTGTTTTATTTTGTAAAAATATGAAAATTGAAAAAATAAAAAGTATCTTATATTTTTCTATCGCTATAGCGATGTTAGTTGTATTAAAATTTTCAGTAATCGATAAGGTGTTTATAGGCCTGCCAAAAGACTCTCAAATTTGGTTTACTAGCGGGCTACTACTAATCGTGTTGGGGACCTTTGTGACAGAAAAATACTTCACAAAACCATTAGATGTTATAGTAAACATCGTAACCCTTTTTGTTGTTTTATTGACTCTTGATAATGTGCAAGAATTTTTATTGTACATGCCTCTTTTAGTTTATGCGTCATTAACAGCAGTGATTGCATTGCTTTCATTTTTACTTGCAGATGAGGAAAAAGATGCAAATAGCCTTCCTCAGAAAATTGCCAATTCATCATACGTGATATCATCATTCTTAGGAAGTTCTAAAATGTTATTTTCAATAGTTTTTATACTTTCAATATTTAGTTATTTTATGACATCGTTACAAAATAACCTCCTTATTAATAATAAACAGGTAGATGTTATCTATATGATAATATTTTGGGGCCTTATAATACTTATTGACCCTATAGATAAAAAACTAATTACTCCCTTAATTAATAAAATAAAGGATAAACCTGGACCTGAAACGATTGGAAAAATATTCGGAGTTCAATCAAAGAAAATTTTTTTAGCTAAACTTTTTGAAGAAAAAAATATTAAAAAATTCGATATTGTTAAATTTAAATATCCCACAGAAGGATTAAAAAATGTGCTTACCGGTATTGTATTCGATACATATTTGTTAAACCAAGAAAAATGGATAAAAGTACTACAGCTAAATAATCCTTCAGACGAAAAAAGTAATCTTAACAATAATATTATCTATAAAATTAATGACGCCGATGGACAATTAAGTGAATTATTGGGAATAAACAATATAGTCGGACTAATTATCGAAGGATCAACTATTGGCAAAATTAAATTTGAATATTCAAAGAAAAAAGATGACCTACAAGAGGGCGATTTGCTTGAATTAAATATTGAGAAAAAGAGGATATTTTATCAAGTTATCAATGGAATTACGGATAAAGAAAAAAGTGAAGCGCATAACGAAAATGGCATTGTTAAGGGAGAAGCTATACAGTTGGGTGAATGGAATAGCGATAAATTATCGTTTCAAAAGTTTGGATGGGTTCCAACAATAGCAACGCCACTATTTAAAGCTTCTACATCTGACCTAACTGTAAATAACTTTGAATATCCAAATTACAAATTAGGTATTATTCCGGGAACATCATTACCATCAATCATTAATTTAAACGAAGCCGTTAGTCATCACTTAGCTCTCTTGGGAATAACTGGTTGTGGAAAATCATATCTGGCTCAAAAAATAATCGAAGAATTGCTAGTTGATACTAAAATTATATGCATCGACTTCACGGGCGAATGGAAAAAAAATATTGATGCGATTAAATACAATTTAATAAATAAAGATGACATTGATTCTTATTTATCTGGTGACGATAAAAAAATTGCTATATTTGAACTTCCCGCATTAAGTAATACGACTGAAGTCTTGGTGGAAACGCAAGAATTTATCGAAAAAATTTTTAACTTTGCTAAAAGTCAATATGATAGCGGGTCTCCAGCAAAGATTGCATTAGTATTAGAAGAAGCTCATACAATTACACCAGAAACTAATTTTCTTGGCGATTTTGGAGATTACTCGGCCAACAAAGCATTGGTTAATAAAATGTCCCAAATTGCGCTACAAGGAAGAAAATATGGAGTTGGACTAATTGTCATCGCACAAAGAACAGCAAATGTTTCTAAAACCGTTTTAACTCAATGTAATACAGTTGTTTGTTTTCAGGCTTTCGACGAAACAAGTTTTACATTCTTGGGAAACTATGTTGGTAAAGAAATGATCCAAATATTACCAAACTTAAAAGAATACCATGCAATTGTAGTAGGAAAAGCGATAAAGTCGAATATACCAATGATTATTGATCTAAAAAGATAAAGATTAAAATTAATAAAAACTATATGTCTAATTATTCTAAATTTAGTGATATTAATGCCGTAATAAATAAAGCAGAAAAATCTTTAAAGGATATTGAGAATCAATACAATAAATATCTAGAACAAAAGATCATACCGGATAGCCTACTAGTAGAAGTAAAAGATTGTTTGGGGAATTTAAGATCAGCTCTTGATTATTTATGGAATAAAATTCCCAATAGTAACGGCGGATATTTTCCAATCGCAAATAGCCTGGCTGATTTTCAAAATAAAGTAAAGGCAATTGATGTAACTTATCAAAAAACATTAGAAAAATGGCAAGACTATGATAGTAATAGTTGGATAACGTCATTTAATTTATTTAGGAATAAAAATACTCATGTTACCCTAATTCCTCAAAAAAGAACTGAAACTCAGAGAATTGTTTCTGAACATGTAGGAGGTGGATCGGTTTCATGGGATCCAAACAGCGTTCGATTTGGTTCGGGTGTTTATATAAATGGTGCCCCAGTAAATCCGCTTACTCAAATGCCGATTACAACACCGGACGCAACTGTAAGACGAGAAATATGGGTTGATTTTTTATTTGATGGTGTGTCAATTTCTCCAAACTTTCCCCAAAATGTATCGGTTATACCTTTTTTAAAAAAGTCTCTAGAAAATGTTAAAAATATTATTACAGATATAGAACCATTGATAAAATAGACAATCCTTTTTATACTGTCTCACTTGTCTCATTTTACCCAGACCCTGGCACCTCAAATTGACTATCGCCAAGACCTCCAAAGAACCCTTACACTGCTTGAAGGGTAGAGATTCTAGACCTTCCTTGCCTGCCCGCTAGTGACAATTCGAGATACATAGCTATAATTAATAAAATATGCGTCGAATAATATTCAATTTAATAAATAGTAAAAAACCTTATTTTAAGTTTTTTATTTTTTTATGACTACTGAAGAATTAGAAGCAAAATTAGAAGGACAGACAGAAAGTCAAAATCTTGAATTTAAGGGAGATGTGGCTTGGGATGTTAAAAGTATAATTAAAGACGTCCTTGCAATGTCAAATCTTCAAGATGGGGGATATATTATATTAGGAATCAATGATAAATCTCTCGAAAGAATTGGAATTTCTTCTGCGAACATGGAGACATACAATTATGATATAATGAAAGATCAAATAGCTCCTTATGCTGATCCTTTCGTAGATTTCAGACTTTATTTTCCAAAAGATAAAGATGGAAAAGATTATGTAGTTATTCGCATTTTTCCATTTCGACAAATACCTACTATATGCAGAAAGGATGGAGCAGATGTTAGGGCTGGCGTTATTTACTATAGAAATAATAATGGACGACCACAAAGCGCCGCAGTTTCTAATTCTAATGACATGAGAGACATCATAGAGGTGGCAACTTTAAAAATGATGCAGAAGAAAAAAGAAATTGGCTTTACTGCTGAAGTTGATGATAAAAGTAAATTAGATAAAGAATTAATGGGATTATGAACGATAAACTAATAGAAAAAATTAAAACAAGGGGTTATTGGAGATTTAATTTCCAGCCACTAACAGCGGAGGTCAGATTGGATACCATCCAAGAGTGTAAAGAGATTATCGAAAAAAATTCCGTTAGTTTGCGCGGTTGGGATTTTCCACACATTCCAAGAAGAAATGATGAAAATTCCGGAATGGCTTCTGCGGCCACCTTTTACGAGGGGTGGGAAGACTGGGCTAATCATAAAGAATTTTGGCATATATATAAAACTGGTCAATTTTTATACTATAGAGGACTCAGAGAAGATTGGTTAGATGAAGACGAATGGCGCCCAAAAGTAGCAGAAAAAATTAAGCCAGGATCTTCATTGGGTGTAGTTGGATCAGTTATATATGAAATTACAGAAGTATTTCTTTTCTTATCTAGATTAGCAAAAAATGGCATATATGAAGAGGGGGTTAACGTTAATATATCATTAAATAACACTAAAGATAGGGAACTGTGGATAGAAGATCCGTTAAGAGCATCGTTTATGTATCCGAGAAAAACTAGTGCAGAAAATATTATTTTTGAGAAAAAATACACTAAAGAAGAAATTGTTACTAATTATAAAGGTATAGCAAACAAATTAATTCTGCATATTTTTGATAGTTTCGAATTCAACCCTCCCCCAGAACAAATCGAAAAAGACCAAGAAAAATTATTAACGGGAAGAATATAAAAACTATTCGAGAAAAATTTTCTTATCTTTAAGAATTAATTTGCTTTCAAGGCAAGATAATAACTCCCTCATGAGAAAAAAAGAATTAGCAAAATTATTCATTAAAAAAATAACCGACGATATTGCGAATGAAGACTTTGATATAAATAGTTTTTATGACTCAAAGCCAGATCTCGATTATCCTAAAAATAAAAAATTCATTGAATTATTAGATGAAATCTTTCCCGATAAAGAAAGTATGAGTAAATTGTGCTTGTCTATTGCTAAAGCAATACATAAGAGAGAACTTCGGGACATTAATTGCAGAACTATATCGAAAAAAGAATCGAAATACCCAGATCGAAGAATTAATAATTTTAAAGACGCTCTTTTTAATATTGATAATGAAAAAAGAGAAATTTTTGCTATATTAAAATTATTAAAAAATGACGATATTTGGTTTCTCTGTAATAATACATATTCTTGGATTGCAGTAAATATTCCATTAAATATATGCGGGAGTAATATAGAGGGAGATATAGATATATTGATTGCTATGACTATTTTCCCAAAAGGATTTCCAGAAAATCCAAAAGGAAAAGTAAAAAACATATATAGAACATTTGAAGTAAAAACAAGTAAAATCGATAAAAATGGCAATTGTAAATCTTTAAAATTTGGAAAATTTGATAGAACAAAAAAACAATTATATAAACTTAATAAATCAGGATCTCAACAAACATTTTTGTTAACAATTTTTCTTTTAGAGTCAGGGTATCATAACAATTTTGATAAATTACCAGAATCTTTAGTTTCCCTGGTCGAAGAAAAAATTAAAGAAATAAAGAATGAAGAGTTTGGTTATGTCTGCACTTTTTTAGAACAACAATCTGGGTGGGATGAAAATAATACTCCTCCAATGATGCATAAGCCTAAAAGTCTAAAACCTGCTAATATTAATAAATTAAATAACCCTATTAAAAAAATTGTTAAGTGTTTAGAAAAATATTGGAAAGAAAATAAAGTAACTGATTTTTCTAAAGTTCCTTTTATTGCATACTGTTCAAGTTGTAAAAAATTAAACATATTAAATGCCAACGATTCTTCATATAAATGTAAACATTGTCAAAAAAATATATTTAAATGAGAATGGAGAAAATTATAAGATCTCTTGAGGTTTTCTACAGAAATCTAATAAAAGATGATAATAGTGGCAAAAAACTTTTGGCAATTCAAAGATTCAATGAAGTTCTTTTGAGGCTACAAATAAGAAAAGAAGAATTGACCAATATTGAAAATGAAATATTTTATAGAGTAGACAACAATGAACCATCTTTAGAAGAAGTACAGATTCGTTTTGTGAATAAAACAGAAAGTTTTCACCAGCAAATTTACGCAACAATATCTACATTTTCTATGCTACTAAATCATACGGCCTCACATGATTTTAAAAGAGACATGCCCATAAAAAGTAATACTGACTTTTTAAGTTTTTTAAGCAATAAATATAAAAATCTTGAAAATGATATAAAAATTTTAGAACTATCTAGAGACTTCAGGGCTAAATTTGATCATATTCAGCAAAATTCTTTATTCGATTGGATGACTGAATCAATTAACGTTTTAAACAAAAGAAGATGTACGATAATATTTTTTTTAAGAAAATCAGGCAATGGAATGTATTCTCCAGGAATTCCATTAAACACTTATTCTTCAGATTATTATTTCTTAGGAAAGCCAAGAAGAATAGGTCCACCATTTGATTGTGAAAGCTATTATGTAAGTCCATACCATGAAGATGTTTATAAATCAGCTATTAATGTATTCGTAAATATAATAAAAAATATTTAATAATAATTTATTATAAAAATATGCCGATAGAACATTACAAGAAAAAGCCGTTGGTGGAGGCGGTGAAAAATTATAAATGAAAAATTGAAAAGTTTTAAAGATAAGGGTGAGTAGGGTTGTGAATAAAAATTGAATGTTTAGGGGTCAGACCCCTAAACATTTTTTAAATTCCTTAAAACTGGCGGATTGACGATTTTTGTTTTCTTTTTCATTCAGTTGAGATATAATAATTTTACATTAAAATAAATAAAACCTAATCGAAAAACTTATCAATATGCAAAATAATAAAAATCTTTACATTTCTATATTTATAATAACCGCATTTATAATATTATCAATGCTTTATTTTTTAGGAGAAAGCGCAAGAATCGAGCACATTAGAGGCATTTATCCTTATATTGATTCTTATGTCACCTGCATTCTAATATCTTTTTTAATTATCTATATCAGCATGAACCTAGAGTGGAAACGAAACGAAAAAATCGGAAAGAAATTTTCTTTTGCTTATGGTGTACAATTATTTTTTATCGGTATTTTTTTCTTAATATTTCTATATATCGACCATACTTCTTTTTTTATGACGCGTAACCCCGGAGCATTTTTTACATCGCATGATTCGGCTATGTTGATAGGATACATGTTCACGTGGGTTTGTTTTGTTTACTTATTCTCTATGATAGGAGTATGGATAAATAGAGCTATCGCATCAAAATATTTAAAAAAATGGTAACGAGTTTTATCTAGACCTAGACACCTCAAATTGATTATTTAATAAAAAATATTTAATAATAATTTATTATAAAAATATGCCAATAGAACTTTACAAAAAGAAACCGTCGGCGAAGGCGGTGAAAAATTATAAGGAAAAAATAGAAAAGTTTTTGTCGGCGCACGGCGCGACAATTACTGTCTTACTTAGAGATAAGCCGACTAAAGAACGGCCTGGAACAGGAAAGTATGATTCTATAAAATATGATTGGATAAAAAATATAATACTTTTCATTCCCAAAAAGGGGTATTTGCCGGTTAACGTTATGAGTGAGGGTATTGACGAAGATATGAGCGATTGGTTAATTTCTCACGACGCGATTTATATTCAAGATCAAATGTATCGGGCGTTAAGGCGCCGACGCACACCACCTAAAGATGATGTTTATTGGAAAGCGTGGGAATATACGGGAGAACTAAGTAATTAAAAAAATTGATTAAATTAAAGCGCCGGCATTGGCGCTTTTTTGTTTTGACAATTATTGATAAATAGTTTATTGTTTAGACGAACGAGGATTAAGTCCGATGAGTTCATTGAAAATTACGGTGATTTTATATGGATGACTGTATCAAAATTTGTATTGAAGAGCGAGGGCCACCACCAACTGACGACGGCATGAAAATAATTTTTTTCAGCATAATTTGCGGTTTCATAGGGGCAATTGCTGGATTAATGTTTTACGGACCAATAGGGTCTATAATTGGATTTATTATCGGAGTCCTGATTATCCCAATATTCATATTTTCTGTTATTTTGTTAATCTTAGGGGCATTCCTAGTAATTTTAGGAATAATTTCTCCTTGGGTTCCGCTGTGGGGATGGTTGCTCATGGGATTAATCATTGCAATAATATTACTTAAAAAAGAAGTAATTATAACGCGCTGAAGCAATTCAGCTCTTTTTTTATATTAAAAAATTGGAAAAGGTTTGAGTGAGTGGGATTGTGAATAATTGAATGTTTGGGGGTCTGACCCCTAAACATTTTTGAAATTCCTTAAAACTGACGGATTGGCGCTTTTTGTTTTTGGGGATATAATATTTTTAATGAACAAAAAACAACTTTCAATTTTTATAATAATTTTAGTAGTTTTGATTTTAGCCGGAGCTGCCGGTTTTTATCTTTGGAATAAAACAATACAAGAAAAGCAATTGATAATACAACAACAAAAACTGGAAATTCAAAATTATAAAAACCTAGCTTTGATAGGGGCTATAAGTTCTGGAAATTTTTATGAGATGCAAGAACTAGTTAACGCCGGGGCGGACGTAAATGCAAAAAGTTCTCTCTACGATTTACCGGCTTTAATATATGCATCATTTTTAGGGAGATCTTCCATTGTTAATGAATTAATTAAAAATGGAGCCGATATTAATACGAAAGACATAAATGGAAAAACTGCATTAATGTGGGCATCTCTTAATGGAGGAACTTCTGACGGAATAGATACAAGATACGCATCTGAAAACGCAAATATATATACAATCGAAAATTTAATTAACGCCGGGGCGGACGTAAATGAAAAAGATAATAATGGATATACGGCACTAATGAATGCATTATTTTATCAAAATATTAATATTGTTAAAAAATTAATTAGTGCCGGGGCGGACGTAAATACAATAGCATTTAATGAAAGTGTCTTAAGTTGGGCCATCAAAAATAACATTCAACCAAAAATTATCCAAATTTTAAAAGACGCAGGAGCTAAGGAATAGAGATTTGTACTCTCAAAAAGGTTCCGAGTTCGTCCTGACCCCATAAATTCCAAGCGCCATCATTGGCGCTTTTTGGTTTGTGAGATATAATATTTGAAAGACGATATTTAATTCTATGAAAAAAATAATCACTAATTTTGGATATTTATTCAGAAATTTTCCAGCCAACTGTTTCTTTTTGATTGGCTTATTAGGCTTATACGTTTTTATCCACAACATAATAAAGTATCTGTTAATTAATTTAGTGTATCATCCTGATTCAGGCTTAGATTTTGCTGGTTTCACGTTAGGGCTGTATGGTTTTTTTAGTTTTATTATTTTAATAATATCGTTTTTATGGGCATTCGCTTTAAAAAATTATAATATTAAAAATATTAGAGAAGAAAAGTCTTTACTAAATCGTTTTTTCTTTCTTTTTAGTTTTTTAATAATTTTTCCAATATTTTATTTTGCGTCTTGGTTTATCTTAAGCGCATTACTAACTAGTGGTTGGGAACGATATTGTTTATTTTAGTGACATTTTAGACTCAAAATCAGGTGACACTGATACTTCATTCAAGAATCACAAGACACCCAAAGAATTCTTATACTAATTAAAAGATATTATGGTGCGTCTGATTCTTTTGAATCAGGCGTCAATTAACTCTCGTTAATTGATATGCAATCTAATTTCTGGAAAAAACTAAAAAAGCCGATTTTTGTTGCGGCTCCAATGTCGGGAGTTACTGACGATGCATTTAGGCATATGCTTTTAAGACATGGCAGACCGGATGTTTTTTGGACAGAATTTGTTTCTGTTGTTGGATTATTTTCCAAAAGCCGTGAAGGATGTCTTAAAAATTTAAAATTCTCTCCGAAGGAACATCCGATAGTCGCCCAGATTTTTGGTTCAGATCCATCATATTTTAAAAAAGCAGCGGAGGAGATTGAAAGATTTGGTTTTGACGGTATTGATATTAATATGGGCTGCCCCGATAAAATCATAGAAGAGAAAGGGGCCGGCGCAGCATTAATAAAAGATGTTGATTTAGCAAAACAAATTATTAGAGCGACAAAGGAAGGAGCAAAGAAAATTCCGGTTTCGGTAAAAACTCGAGTTGGTTACAATGAAAATCAAATCGCTGAATGGATTACGCCTCTTTTAAAGGAAAATATTGCTGCGCTTACTATACATTTTCGCACCAGAAAAGAATTGTATCATTCTCCCGCGCAATGGAATTTAGCGAAAGAAATTGTGGAATTAAGGGATTTATATTCTCCGGATACATTAATTATTGGAAATGGAGATGTTAAAACTCTTACGCAAGCTTACGAACTGGTTAAAGAAAATAAAATTGATGGAATTATGATTGGAAGGGCAACTATAGGGAATCCTTGGTTTTTTTCTGATAGATTGCCCACTATTAAAGAAAAACTAAAAGCCATAATTGAACATGTGGAGCTTTTTAATAATCCCAAGCAGTTTAATGTTATGAAAAAACATTTTCACGCATACGCAAAAGGGTTTAATGGTGCTAGAGAACTTAGGGATAGGTTAATGGAAACCCAAAATTGCCTTGAAGTTGAAAAATTAGTTGAAGAATTTATTTTGCGCTTAAACAAAAACGAAAAGCGAGGGGAGTGTGAATAAAAATTGAATGTTTAGGGGTCTGACCCCTAAACATTCTTTAAATTCCTTAAAACTGACGGATTGGCGGTTTTTGTTTTTGGGGATATAATATTTAAAAGATTAATTTTACTATTATCATGGATAAAATAACTTACCTGGGATCTTTATTCTTTTGTTTTACTATTTCTATTATTCTTGCTAATACTATTTTTTATTTTATTTATAAAAATTTTTTTAACAAGGATATAACTTATAGGCAATCTTTCAAAAATTTATTTCTTTACCAATTAATATCCGGAATTGCTGTATCTTTAATATCTAGAATTATTTCATTCTTTGTTCTAAATATATCATGGAAATGGCTCATACTGGAATTAATAATAACTATTAGCGTATTGCTTATTTTATTTTTTAGATTAGTTATTAAAAAAAATACATTAACTCTAAAAAAATCTCTATTGCTTTTTCTTATAATTATTCTATTAATATTTCCTTTGGTCTCTTTATTTGACAGCACAATACAATCACTAATTCCAACTCCAAAGAATTTCGATTTTTCTTCCCGTTATTATTATAACGTATGCCCAGGAAATATTCCCGACTGCTTTGATATAATCTTAATTAAGCGAATAGACCTATTTTTAAATAGCTTTTTTTATTCTCCGTTAAACTCGATTCAAGAAATTATGGCTAAATTCAATTCTTAATAATTTAGTATAAACCTCAAAAAGTTCTAAATTTGACCCAGTGCCCCGAATTAAAGCCGGACCTCCTAATAACAAAACATTCCACCTTTTCATATTGTGATTGGCGTTCCCCCGAATCAAACCATTAAAAGCCTAAAAGAATGGCTAACTAGTAATTAAAAGCCTTGTTGGCGCTTTTTGTTTAACCTTGAATATTTTACGAATGATGCTATTATTCAAAAACAATGGTTGTAATTTGCCCATTTGACAAAGAAGTATGTGACGAAGGATTGTATGACAACGAACGTACCCCCGCAAACATAACTAGCTGCCGCCATGAAGAATGGAACCCCGGAGAATGCCGGCCGCCGTGCATCCGCGAAGGGATGGAACGATTGGAAAACAATTACTTCCGATAAAAGCAAGATTAATTCTTGCTGTTTTTTATACACAACTCAACAGAATGTTTGGGGCATAAAGCCCCAAACATTCTTGACTAAATAGAATTATTATTGTATTGTTTTATTATGGTTCATTTGGAAGGAGAATTTTCTCCGAGAGAGAAAAGGGCGACGATGTTTATTTGCTTAACAGGAGCAGTAATCGCGTTTCTACTGGGAGCATGGTTAATGTTTCAAACATTAACGGCTCAAATCAGGTATGGCCCATTATTACTATTTTTCGGAATTGTCCTTATCGTAGTGTCACTACTACTCCTTATATTCCGTGGTGCCATAGCACACGACTGGGCCACTGACTGGAATATTTCCGAAGTGCTGAAAACGTGAAGGATCATCGGTTAGTCCTTCTTTTTTTTATACACAACCCTACAAAATGTTTGGGAAGTTATTTCCCAAACATTCTTGACTAAATACGATTATTATTGTATTGTGTGAGTATCTCGCAAGAGATGTTTTATGCTTACAGAGTAGTAGATTGAACAATCGAAAAAGAGGAAAAAATGGAACTAAAAAACAAAATTGCATCCGGGATATTGTGGTCTATCGCGCTCGGACTTGTATGCATGTACGGATTAGTCATTTACCCCGGCAGAGAATGGTTAATTTTTACCATATTTGTAGCGTCGCTATTCTTTTCCGGAATAATTTTTATTAAAAGAAATCCAATAATAGTTTTCCTGGTAATGATTTTCATGGCCATATCAATGATCTATGTTATAATCACAGCATCTCTGGATAGCGGCCCTATTTCCTTAGCAAATATCGGACTACTAATTTTTGACTTCTCATTCCTTTATTGCACGGCAACCATAGAAGAGGATACTTAACCTCTTTTTTTATTTACCAAATTAATCTCGCGTTGCTTTTTTGAAAATTGGCGGATATAATAATCTTGTTTGCTTTTCTGGACAATATATATCAATTAAATTGCTATAAAATTTTTAAATGACACCTGATTACATATTATTACTTTTTTTGGGCGGGCTAGCCTTGACGGTTGGAGATATTTTCGCCGGAATGTATATAAAGTCCAAGGGAAAAATGCTGTATTTATCAGTAATACTTTTTTACATAATCGGATTAACTTTTTTAATTTTCAGTTATAAATTTACGAACATCGCCGTCGCCTCTATCACGCTGGAAATATTCAACGTAGTGACCTTATGCGTGGTGGGTAAATTTTTATTCAAGGAAAACATAACAAAATTTGAATTGTGCGGCATCGCGACCGGCGTAGTGGCGCTTATTCTTTTATAAAAACACGGAATGAAAAAATTATTCAATAAATTATCGCCACTGGTAACGCTTTTAATAGGAGGAATTGTCTTAACCGTAGGGGACATATTCGCGGCGGAATGGGTAAGGTCGGAGGGTGGGATTATCTTATTTGCCTCTACGATGTTTTTTTATATCATCGCCATGATATTTTTAGTTGCCAGTTATGAAAAAGAAGACATCCCCGTTGCCACCGTTATATTAATAACTTTTAACGTTATTATACTTTCAATAGTGGGAATTGTGATTTTTGAAGAAGAACTTACTCGCGAAAAATTAATTGGCATAACCTTGGGCCTGGTCTCGCTTATGTTTTTGGAATTCGGCAAGAAGGATGTGTTTTTTTCTAAAAAGAAAAGTTAATAGGTCTAAGCCCGGCTGCCAGTTGGCGGTTTTTTGACAAAAATCATTTAATATTGTATAAATATTTTAGAGGTGCAACCTTGAAAAAACAAAAAAAGATTACTGTGCCGGCGGGTTATCAAAGAATAGTTCATCCCGCCGGGCTTGGCTTATGTGAACATTGCGGAGAGCTTTTGACTCTTGAGAACATGCCTTCCGAGGCAATGGACGCGGAGTGGCGTTGTCCGAATTGCAATAATGCTATCAACCATAAAACTTTCGGCTTTGAAGAGGTGAATGGCGAATGGGAAAAAATCCGCTGGGTGGGAAAAGACGGAAAATGGACCAGCGAAAGGCCCAAAGAAAACTTTGACCTGGGCGCTTGGCACGTAAGCGATAAGCCGATTATGTTTTAGGAGGAAAAAATGAGCGAAACGCAAAGCATTGCAACGAAAAGCAGAAATGAATTAAAAATGAAAGGGGTTATTAAAATTGCCCGAGAAGCGGGAGTCATTATAACCTGGAATCCCGATGGCAAAGATGAAGGATTCGGCCGCTACGAAATGGGCATAATCGGCGCGGGAATTATAGAATTTTTTGCCCACGGCAATGATATAATCTCAATAGACGCGAACAAAGTCAGTCTCTTGGTAAGAAGAACTAAATTTCTTCCACACGCCCTGCATTTGGCCGAAAAGCTGCAAGAGCATGGTTATCAAACCATGATCGAAAAAGATTTTTAAAATGAGAAGCAATCCCAAGCCTTCTCTTTTTTTATTTAAAAAATTGAATATTGGCTGTTTTTGGTTTTAGAAGTATAATAACAACAGAAAAAATGATTAATGAAAACGCAAAAATTGAATTGGAAAGCTTGGGTTATAACGACTTTTTTGAATCAAACCGAGCGTCTTTAGGTTTAATGGAGTATTCAGTTGCCCGGGTAATTGCCGAACATAAAGAATTATATAAAATAAAAAGCGCAAATGGAGAATATCCGGCAAAAATAACCGGCAAGCAAATATTCAATGCCAAAAAAAGGGAAGACTATCCCGCGGTTGGTGACTGGGTTGCCATAAGCATGCCCGACGAAGAAACAGCGGTTATCTATAAAATTTTGCCAAGAAAAACCATACTCAGTAAGAAATACGATAACAAACAAGACATTCAAATTATCGCCACCAACATTGATATTGTTTTTATTGTTGAGTCAGTGGACAGGGATTATAACCTTAACCGACTGGAAAGATATTTAGTTTTGGCAGACGAAGGAAAAATCAAGCCCGCGGTTATCTTGAATAAAGCCGACTTGATTTCCGAAGAAGAATTAAACCTGAAAATAAATGAAATCAAAAACAGGTTTGACAATATTGATATTATCCCAACTAGCATAATTACCGAGCAAGGATTAAAGGAGTTGGTAAATTATATAGAGAAAGGTAAAACCTATTGTTTTATCGGCTCATCCGGCGTGGGAAAATCGTCCCTAATAAACAAATTGCTTGGAAAAAATGAAATTAAAACAAGCGAAATCGGCCGCAGGACGGGCAAGGGCAAACACACGACCACAACCCGGGAAATGTATTTTTTGGAAAATGGCGGCATTGTGATAGATAATCCGGGAACAAGAGAAGTGGGGATTGCGGACTCAAACAAGGGCGTGGAAAATGTTTTTGATGAAATAATCGCTTTATCCGAAAATTGCCGATACGCCGACTGCACGCACACCCACGAATCGGGTTGCGCGGTTTTGAAAGCCGTTGACACAAAAATTTTGGACAAAAACAAATACGAAAATTATGTTAAATTAAAAAAAGAAGCCGAGCATTACGAAATGACGGATATTGAAAAAAGGGGAAAGGACCGCAAATTCGGAAAGTTTATTAAAAAATCCTTGGAAGATTTGAAAAAACTTGAACCTTAATTCAAAAAAATAATTTTAATATAATAAAAAAATGAAAAAATTTATTTTAATACAATTCTTTGTTTTACTTGCCGGAACAATTTTCGCGTGGTTTAATTTTGCCCAAGAATTTATAAATTGGACAGCGAACAAATCTTGCGCCAGTGGCTGTTCTGCCGGACTCGCTAATCCATTTTTAACTCCCTGCTTTTACGGGGCTATATTTTTCACAATTGCTTTTATTTTAAGCATTCTTCTCGTCAAAAATAAATAACCCGAAACTTCTCCCAGTTATAACGTTGGCGATTTTCGGCTTTAAGGATATAATATTATTAATGCAAAAAAATAAATTAAGATTAGGTTTTACGTTAATTGAACTTTTAGTAGTCATAGCGATTATTGGAGTTTTATCCGGCTTCATTTTTATTTCAATGTCAGGGACGATTAATGCCGCCAAAGATGCGAAAAGAAAAGTTGACGTAATGAATATACAAAAATCCATCTTAATGTATTTAACCGAGAATAATAACGCTTACCCGTCAACAACCAATTGTAATATTAAAGACCCTGGTGTTAACGGTTGCGGAGCCGGATTTGATTTAGCGCTCCAGCCATATTTACCTAATTTGCCTACCGACCCGGACTCAAATACAGTTTATTATACTTACACATATTCCGGTACTGGCCCGGTTTTCACAGTTAGCGCGACTCTCTCAAACGGAAACACATATAGTTATTCCTCGGATAGCGGTTTTAGCGAATCAACACCATTTACTTGCGGAGACACACTGATTGATTCCCGTGACTCAAAAAGCTATAGCACAGTTTTAATTGGATCCCAATGTTGGATGGCTAAAAATTTGGACTATGATAGCGGCTGCACTGCGATTACTTGGGTAAATAATTCGGATGTAGGTTATTGCGGTTACTACACTGGCGGCCCATTTACTGACGAAGGGCTTCTTTACCAATGGTCAACCGCCATGGGTTCAACTTCCGGAAATCCGGGCATTTGCCCAACGGGCTGGCATGTGGCAACCGATGCCGAATGGTATACTTTAGAAAACTATTTAAAGGATAGCGGCCAAACCTGTGATGCGGCTCGAGGAACTCCCAACGGCAGTCCATCTGATTGTGCTACTGCCGGAACTAAAATGCGCGCTGTTGCCGCAGGCGGAAGCAATTCCAGCGGATTCAGCGGCCTTTTTACCGGCTTTAGGGAATACGATGGTTCTTATTACAACTCTCGCCCCGATTACGGAATTTTTTGGTCTTCTTCAGTTTACGGAACTAGCGCAATATACCGCGAATTAATGACCGGATCCACCATGGTAACGAGATATTCAAATCTAAAAGCCTCTGCATATTCCATTCGCTGTCTCAAAAATTAATTTCTATTAAAACTGGCTCTTTGCATTAATTTTTCCTTTCCTTTTAAATTTAATTATTGTATAATATTCTTAATGCAAGAAAAGAAATTAAATAAAATTACTTTTGGTTTTACTTTAATTGAACTCTTGGTCGTGATTGCCATCATCGCGGTCTTTTCCGGCTTTCTTTTTGTTCTAATGGGCAGCGCGGTTAACTCTGCTAAAGACGGCAGAAGGATGGGTGATGTCTCCACTGTCGCAAAATCACTCTTAATGACAAATGCCGGGCCCGGCGGTTCGGCTTATCCAATTGAAACTTGCAACATCGGATCTGACTGCAGCGCTTTTGTTACTTACGTTGCTTCAAATTTACAAGCCATGCCGATTGACCCAAGCGGCGGACAGTATTACCAATATTCCTCAGACGATGGAATTAATTTTACGGTTTGCGCCACGCTTTCCAACGGCTATGCGTATTGTTATGAAAGCATAAATTCCAAATATGATAATTACACTCCAACTCCAGGAGCTTGCGCTTCAATAGCTGATAGTTTTTGCGCTCCGCAGACAAGCTCTCTTTGCGCTGCCGGAACACCAAAGAATTTTTCCGGTTCTGGTCCGTGGACTTGGGAATGCGAAGGAGCCCATACCGGAGCTACGGCTACGGGATGCACTGCCAACAGAACCACTTCAATAACTTTTACAACTTCGCAAACTTGGATTATTCCTTCTTGCCTTACCACTATAAACGTAGAAGTTGTTGGTGGTGGTGGAGGTGGTGGTGGAGGAGCTGGCGGGTACCAAAGTTCGGGTGGTTTAACTAATAGCGGTTTGGGAGGCAACGCGGGATCCCAAACAATTAGCAATAATATTTCTGTTTCAACATTGCCAAGCAGCGTAGCAATTGTTATCGGCGATGGCGGCGATGGCGGCGCCGGCAGCGTCAGCCCAACCTCCGGCTATCACCCGGATGGAGCACAAGGGACTACGGGCACTGCTTCTTCGTTTAATGGCACAATTTCCGCACCGGGTGGTACAGGTGGAAGTGGCGGATCAACATGTTGGGCTACTCATCCTTGTAATCCCGCACAAGTGGCGACAGTTGGAAATAATGGATATGGAACCGAAATTACAGGCAGTTCCGGGCAAAACGGAGCAGGTTCTTTTAATAATGGAGTAGGCGCAATTGGAGGTACTGGATATGGCGCGGGCGGAGGCGGTGGCGGCCACGGCGAATGCGGCAACGGCGCCCACCCCGGAGGTAACGGCGGAAAAGGCGCGCCCGGCCGAGTGGTGGTTACAATACCTTAAACATTGGCCGAAGATAGCTCAATTAAATATTTTTAAATTAAAACAAAAACTTCGCTTTTTCGCGATTTTTTTGGTATAATACAAAAAAATAAAATATTATCATTATGAACAAAAAGAAAACCATTCTTACGGGTATGCGGCCGACCGGAAAACTCCATCTTGGCCACTATGTTGGCGCGTTGGAAAACTGGGTTAAGCTACAAAAGGATTATAACTGTTCGTTTTTGATAGCCGACTACCAGGCTTTGGGAGATTACGCCGAAGACATTGGACGAATTAGAAATTCCGTGATTGAGGTTGCCCTGGATTGGCTTTCCGTGGGCCTGGACCCAAATAAAAATAATTTCGTTATCCAAAGTTATGTTCCCGAATACGCGGAACTGACAATGCTCTTGAGTATGATAACTCCCAAGGGAATGGTAGACCGAAACCCAACCTTGAAATCGGAAATGGCGATTCAAAAAGACGTATCTTTGGGTTTTTATAATTATCCGGCCAGCCAAGTCGCGGATATTTTATTATCCAAGGCGGATTTAGTTCCCGTGGGTGATGACCAATTACCACATATTGAACTGACCAGGGAAATTGCTAGAAAATTCAACCGCATCTATGGCAATGTTTTCCCAATCCCAAACGCTTTAATCGGCAGAATTCCCAGATTAACTGGCATAGACGGCAAAGCCAAGATGAGCAAAAGCTTGGGGAACTGCATTTATTTATCCGATTCGGAAGAAGAAGTAAACAAAAAAGTTAAAAAAATGTATACCGACCCGAGCCGGATAAAAGCCACAGACCCGGGCCATATTGAAGGCAATGTGGTTTTCATTTATTTGGACGCTTTTTATGAAAACAAAAAAGAATTAGAAATCCTTAAGAAAAAATACATTAAAGGGGAAATGGGTGATGTGGAAATTAAAAATATTTTAAGCGAATCTTTGAATAAGTTTTTGAAGCCAATCCGGGAAAAAAGAGCTTTTTACAAGAGCCACCCCGCGGAAATACGAAAAGTTTTAATCGCCGGAACGCAACGCTCCCGCGAAATTGCCAAAAAAACAATCGCGGAAACAAAAAAAGCCATGAACATCTTTGGTTATGAAGATTTGAAAAATATAAAGAAAATAACAGGCTCAATCAGCTAAAAATTATCCTCTATTGACAAAATATTGCTTATCTGTTATAAAGATAGTGTTGAGTTATCGCCTGGCGGAACTCACTAGCCTTAACAGCCAGGCTCCTTACAGCGGCGGTTCTCGGCCGGTAAGGGGAACGACAGGGAAAATCTCTTCGGGTCATAGACCTTACTCATCATGAGCTCTCACGCAAGAATTCAAATGAATTTCTTGATTGGGAGCTTCTTTTGTTTTCCGGGAATATTTAGGTTGACCGATTCGCGATAAGATGTTATCATTCTCGGTAAGATAGTTGCTTAATAAAAATTTAGTCGAGTTTATTTAAGAAACTAAACTTTAGGTTAAAACCTTAAAACATTAAAAATTAAACTTTATAGTCATGGAAGGTACAATTAAAAACCTTACAGATAAAGGTTTTGGTTTCATCACAGTTGATGGCGAGGAAAAAGATTTGTTTTTCCACAGCAACGAACTCAAGGGCGTAAGCTACGAAGAGTTAAGAGTTGGTGACAGAGTGTCTTTTGAAAAAGGCGACTCTCCGAAAGGACCAAACGCAACAAACGTTAGCCGAATCTAAGCAACGCTTGTAATCTGTAACTGAAAGCAGGCCCGTTCTCGGGCTTGTTTTTTTATTGCCGGCAATCTCTGCCTTGACATAACAATTATTAATATTATAATAAATCAACAGGGTTATTAACCTTTGCAGCTTAAAAATTAAAGGAGGTGAAAAAAATTACTGAAAACGACGAAAAACCATTATCTCCGGACGAACAACGGAGGAAAAACATTAATGATCTCTTTGATTTGCATATCTATTTTTTAGAGATAAGAGGGCTTATCGAAAAAAATTGCTCTAAAAAATTAAAAGAAGAAAAATTCAACATCATTAAAAAAATAATAGATTTATTGGCAGAAATTGATTTCTCCGGGAAAACATGGGACATACCTTTTATTATTTGTCCGCAACCGGAGGATGCCTACTGCTTAATCGGCATAAGCTGCGATTTCACAATAGGAAGTAAATCCACCAAGGAAGCCCATAACTCGCTTGCCGAATTAAATAAACACCCGCTCAAAGACGAAGAACTGATAATTCTCGTCAAAACTTTTTACCCGATAATGAATGGATTAAAAAACGAACCTCCGCCTTTGGGAGAATTTCGAAGAAACGGCACTGCGTATATCAAAAGAATAAAAATATAAAGGGGAAATTAAATATCGGATTTCTCTTTTTTTATTTTTAACAAAGTATGTTAATATGCATATATGAACACATCTAATTTGAACAAAATTCTTTTCTTTTTAATAATTATCGCCGTTGGCTGGAACATTTACGCGTTTCGGAATGATTTTGATTCACTCTTAAACCCGATTTTCGGCACACCGACTCCTTGCCAAAAGGCCATTACTTATTCAATCGGAACAATAGACCCGGAATTTGGAGTCTCTAAGGCCGAATTTTTACAAACAATAGAACAAGCGGCCGATATTTGGGGCGATTCAATCGATAAAGACTTATTCACTTATTCTGAAAACGGGGAATTGAAAATAAGCTTGATTTACGATACCCGCCAAGCCGCAACCCTGAAATTAAAGCAACTCGGCACAACCATCAATGTTGGCAAGGCTGATTACGACAAATTAAAGGCGGAATATGAAACAGCTGTCGCCGAGTATAACCGGCAAAAAGCTGACTATCAAAATCAGGTTAATGCTTATAACGCGAAAAAAAATTATAACCAGAATGAAGTTAATAAGCTCAACCAAATACAAGCCCAACTTAATTTGCAAATTAACTCAATCAATCAAATGGCGGCAAAATTGAATCAAATGGCAACGATACTAAACTTAAATGTTGCCAACTATAATGGAATCGGGGCGCAGCAAGGGCAAGAATTTGAAGAAGGCATTTACAGTAGCGACGCAAGCGGAGAAAAGATAGAAATTTACCAATTTGAAAACAAAACCAAGTTAATTCGGGTGATTGCCCATGAATTGGGGCACGCTTTGGGCATAGACCACTTAAACAACCCCCAAGCGATTATGTATCTGCTAAACCAAAGCGTTAACCTTAGCCTTACTGCGGACGACATCAACGCGTTAAAGAGCATTTGCAAAATAGAATCTTAAAATTTTGCGATAAAAACCATTAACTTTTACCGGCGATAAGCCGGTTTTAATTTGCACCAATTCTATTTTTAGTTGCGTATTATATATTAGCTGCTTTACAACAAAAAAACATAAAATTTAATTAATAAATAAAAATATATTTATGTCAAAAAAAGCATTACTTGCTTCGGGTTTAGTGATTATTTCTTTAATGGTTTCCGCCACGGCTTTTGCCGCCACAACTTATTCAACCAAAGAAAAAGAAAACATTGGCGCCCATATCGGATTTATCCGAAATAAGGTTCCGGTTGTAAGCGGCACAGTCAGCGCCATCACCGGAAACAACATTACTTTGGCCGCCAAAGACGGCTCCACCTATATTATTGACGCGACCAATTCCAAGATTACAAAAAATAATAATGTAACCCAATTATCCAACATAGCGGTTGGGGACACAATCTTGGTTGTCGGCAGCTTAAACGGGACAAACGTAGTTGCCACTGATATTATTGATGGTGTGTTTAAACAGGCCGGCTTATTCAAGTCCAATTACTTTAATGGAGCAATTGTTTCCATCAGCGGTTCAAGTTTTACGATTGACTCCAAGGGATGCAAGCAAGAAACCGCGAACCAGGCCGTGAATACGGACAGTAAAACAACTTTCACAAAAAACGGGCAAGCCGCGTCTTTCAGCGACTTAGCAATTGCCCAAAGAGTGGTGGTAACCGGAGCTCGCGACGCTACTACCAATGTTATCCTTGCCACCAATGTTAATATTATCGTCAATACCGCCGGCACGCGCTTTAACGGAACAGTTAAATCAATTTCCGGCAATAATTTGATTATAACTGACAAAAATGGAACGGATTACAATGTTGACGCGACTAACGCTAAGATTACGCAAGGCAAAAATCATAATGCCGCGATTACAGCGATTAAAGAAAATGACAAAGTAATAATTTTCGGCACCCAAATTTCCGGCTCCACGAACATCAAGGCCAACACAATCCACGATTTATCAATGTCTTTTAAAAAGGATTAAATTCCTTTTTAAAGAACGCTCCTGCTTTAGCCAATTAGCAGGGGCGTTTTTTGTTAAAAAAACGCAGTTACAGGGTGGCGTTTTTTGTTAAAAAAACGCAGTTACAGGGTGGCGTTTTTTGTTAAAAAACGCAGTTACAGGGTGGCGTTTTTTGTTTACAAAACTTGTTTTTTAGACTAAATTAAAAGCATGGAAAAAGAACCGCGCCGAGAAGAACCGGCCATAGAACAAGAAAGGAATTCTCCGCAAGAACGATGGGACCAAAAAGTCTTTCATATTTTTAATAACTTTAAACATTTTGAAAGGGGCTACCGCGCCCTGGCCGGCTGGTACCATCCCGACTCCAAAACAGAACTGGCCAACGAAGAAAAATTTAAAGAAATCAACCAAGCGCGCGATAGTGTTAACGAACAAAAAATACTGGAAAACTTAAAAGAGTTGAGCGGGCTTTTGGGAAGGATAGAAGCAAGAGATAATCTGAAACAAGCCCTTCAAATCGAAAAAACATCGGAACCTTCGGAAAGTCCGGCTGAAAGATTGATGGCCGAAATAGCTCCGGCGAGTGAAGAATCGGGAGGTATAATGGAACAAGCGACAACCGATGCCGATGCCCAACCTGGAGAAGAGAATAAAAAGATAGAGGATTCGCGAATCCAAGATATCGCCACCAGATACGAAAACATAAATCCGGACATGGAAGAAGAACATCCGGATGACTGGATAGAGTATATAGAACGATTTTCCGGCTTACCGCCCGAAGAAGACGAAGAAACCAAAGACAAGAAAGAACTTTTTGAAAGGTTTAACGGGATTGGAAATATTCCTCCCGAGAAATCCAAGCAAAAACCAAACTAAAATCCCTCCACGCGGAGGGATTTGTTTTTGTTTCAAAAATAAACCGGGAATTGCTATTTTTTAGCCAATTTCGGAGAAATTACCGCCAAGTAAATTGCGGCAATGCCAACCAATCCATAGATGATTTTGGTTATCATGGTCATAGCGCCAAAAAGCATAGCAACTAAATCATAACCAAACATATACAGACCCCAATTTATACCACCAATAATAACGAGAATTAAAACAACCCAATCTAACCAATTTAATTCACTCATTTTGTTTTTACCCGGTTAAACAGGCCTTGGCCTAATTTGCTTTCGGCAAATTATTTAACTCGGGTGAAGTATAAAAATTATTTTTAACGACCTTTAAATATATTTTACCACCCCCATTCAAAAAACAATACATCTTTGTCCACAGGGGATATGATTCTCTTATTTTTTGCCCATAAAACTATCCCCATTGCCCCATATTGACAAAAATCAATAAATAATTATAATAATAATTAGTTCTAAACAATCAAATATAACAGATAAGAGAAGTTCTGATGGCCTGTTTTAAGGGCGAATAATTGCCTTTTAAACAGGCTACCAGAAGCCATGGATTTTCCTAAATTCTGGGGTACAGCTTTCGGAAGTTTACCCATATGTCGTTGTCTGCGACCAAAGGACAAGGGCAGGGTGGTCAAATTGACTGTAATCAATTCTAACTGTTTCAAACGTGCAGTTGAGCGGAGGCATTGAAATAAAATGAAAAATGAGCCACGCAACCACGTAACCCTTATATACTACCGTACCCGATGACCAGGACCAGTCAGGCCAGGGGAGCGAATAGGAAACTTTATGCGGGCTTGCAAACACGCGCTTGAAAAACCGCCCGAAATTGCAACCGCCCGTCTCTGCTACAGCCCGGGTATTAACGCCCCGGCATTGGCGAGCTTTATCCCGCCGCACCCCAGCGCCCCCTCATGAAAATACTCCCAAAAAAAAGGGAACTTTCGATGAAAACCTACTACTAGGAATTCGCCGGAAATTTCCGGCGCCGGAAATCAAAGGCAGGGAATCAATTCCCTTTACTTCTATGGCAGCTTACACGCCGGCCAAAAAGACTCTTAATTAAGCGCTTAGCGCTAAACAAGAGCAAGAGGGAAAGGCACCAGACCCTTATGTATAGCCTCAATCAGGCATACAACAAGGGCACGCAAACCCTTTAACAAGGCGCAATTCTCTTATCTGTTCTAAATTCGCAAAACGCAATCAGCGTTTTTTCTTTTATTTACCCATAAAAAAGAGTAAATAAAAAAGGGCTTTTGAATTCGGTTTTTAACCGTATAATTCATTAAACCCCTTTTGGGAAAGATTGCCACGATCGGCAATCTTTCTGTTCAATTCACGTTGCTGCGCTTTGGTTTTCCGGGTATCAACCGGCACTCCCTTAGTAAGCGATTCAAAAATATTATTGCGGCGCTGCGCTGATTTAAGGATCATATTATGTCTTATTTATAGCATAAATATATTAATCTGTCAATTCGCGTTGCTTTTTTAAAAATTGGCGGATATAATGTTTTTATATGTTATCCATTTCAGAAAAACTGAATCGAGGATTTGTAATTTTTAAAAACAACCTGTTGTTGGTTATTATCCTTTGTTTGCTCTCGGCGATTTTGTGCGTAGCAATCGCGCCGGCTTTTGTTAAAGACAATGTTCCCGAAACCGCAGTTAACCAAGAGCTGTCTATTTCGTTCGGAGACATTGGCGGAATTTCCGCGGGAGATATAATTAATACTCTTATCTGGCTATTGCAATTTTCCATACTCGCAACCGCGTTATTGGCTGCCGCTTATATTGTCAAACAAGCCACGGACCAACGGCTTTTTGCCCTGAACCGCTGGCGAGATTGGCGGTTTTTTATTTACGCGTCAGCTCTGCCCGTAATCGCGATTGAGCTTTGGGATTGGTTAAACACCCTCATTGCCTTAAATTACAGAAACGACTTGCTTGCTAATTTAATCGTAACTTTCGGGCTTTGTTTTTTGGTGATTATTTTGGCTGCTTTATTCTTTGACCCGGAACCGAAACGAGAAGACCCGATTTTTCCCACCCACGACAAACTAGAAACAGACCCGCGTTGGGATGTTGACAAATTCAATGAATTGGGCAATAATCAGAACATAAATAATCCACAGACAGCAGGCGAACAAATAAGACCTGCCGAGGATGAAAATAATTAAATTTTGATTATTTTTTCCTAATTAACCGAAATCTGTGGGCAACCACGGATTTTTTTATTAATATGCCTTTAACAAAACAAAAAAAGGAAAGTGTTGTCAAAGACATTGAAGAAAAGTTGGCCAAACAGAAATCAATCGTATTTATGGATTTCAAGGGCATCAATGTCAAAGACCTTACGGAAGTGAGGAACAAGCTTAAAAGCGAAGGGAGCGAAATGAAAATAGCGAAAAAAAGCTTATTGGGAATCGCGCTTAAAAACCAAAAAATTGAAGCGGATGTAAGTAAGTTGGAAGGAGAAATCGCATTGGTATTTGGATACGAAGACGAAGTTGCGCCAAGTAAAATAATTTACCAATTTACCAAAACCAATAAAAAAGCGAGATTGGTTGGGGGATTGGTGGGTGAAAATTTTTACGGACCAACGGAAATCATTAAATTCGCCCAGTTACCCGGCAGAGAACAGTTATTGGCAATGTTGGTTGGAACAATCAACGCCCCGATATCAGGCTTTGTCAGCGCGCTTCACGGCAATTTAAGAAACCTTGTTTGCGCGTTGTCGGCGATAGAAAAAAAGAAAAGTTAAAACCCTCCTTCGCCCTCCGATAAACTCAGGGCTACGGCGGACGCAGTAATAAATAAAAATAATAAATAAAAAAATAATATGGCAGAAGAAATAGAAAAAATGGAAGTTCCGGAAAAGTTCAAAAAGATAGTTGAAGAAATAGAAAAAATGTCTGTCTTGGACTTATCCGAATTGGTAAAAATCTTGGAGAATAAGTTTGGCGTATCAGCCGCTCCCCAGATGGTGGCTTCCGCCGCTCCGGCCGCAGCCGCGGGCGAACCGGAAGAAGCTAAATCAGCTTTTGACGTTGTTCTAACCGGCGCAGGCGACAAAAAGATTGAAGTAATCAAAGTGGTAAGAGACGTTACCGCCAAAGGCTTAAAAGAAGCCAAAGACTTGGTTGACGCAATCGCCACCGCTCCCCAAGTAATCAAGGAAGGAGCCAAAAAAGAAGAAGCCGAAGAATTGAAAAAGAAATTCGTGGAAGCCGGCGCCACAGTGGAATTAAAATAAATTTTCCAACAAAAAAACACCCTGAGCTTAGTCGAAGGGTGTTTTTTTGTTTTGCTTACTTGCAAACAGAGGCTGGTTGATTATTGGTCAATTCACAAATCAATTTTGTAAGATTGGCTTTTTCTCCGTCAACGCCGTCTGTTTCACCGGAACCGACTCGGGAATATTTGCATCCCAGCACAACCACCGGAACTCCGCCGGTCGGGCTGTATTTCGCGAATACATCCGGATTCTTAAAAGGAGCGTTATCCACGCTGATGTCTTCTTTAAAAACAATCTCGCTTCCAAATTGCTGGGCAACCGCGTTTATAACCGGTTTCTCCCATTGGCAATGCGGGCAAGTGGCGGTACCGAAGAAATAAACAATCGGTTTGCCGTTTTCTTGGCAAATTGCCGCTTCGTTTGTTGTTTCAAAATTTCCGACAACTTTCTTTTTGCTTATATCAACCGGATCTGCCGGGAAAAGGCTTTTCCCGTCCGTGGACACGTAAGATGAAACAACTTGGCCGTTATAGTTTAAGCCGATTTTATAAAAACAAGTTTGGCCTTCATAAACTTTATTTAAAGTTATTGTTTGGTCATAAGTTGTTTTAATGTATTCCAAAGCTAAATTGGCTGCGGTGGCGGAACTGATTGCTCCGGCGGAAACGCCGGGAATTTTTACGCCCGCAAAATTCATATAACCAAGGCCGATAGAAACTATTAACAGCACTATCGTGGCAATCATCCAAACATTAACCGGCTTCTTGGCTTTGGGAGCGCTCATAGGTGTGTTTTCTGTTGAATTTTCCATAAAGATGTATTTATTTCTTGCCGAATATCCGGCAAAATGAACCCCGTAATTTTACGGGGCTTAATTTAAAAATTATTTTCAGTGTCGTCGTCATCAACGTTATCGTCGTCATCTTCGTCTTCGTCATCGTCAAAATCATCTTCGTCCAAATCGTCGTCATCTTCGTCTTCGTCGTCAGCGTCGGTTTCAAAATCGTCTTCGCTGTCGTCGTTGTCGTATGAGTCAAAATCGTCTTCGCTGCTGTAATTGGCGCAGACAAGCCCGGCTTTTGCTTCAATTTCCGATTCGGTTGTTAATAATTCTTCGTTGATTGTTTCTTCGTTGTTTATCATGATAGTATTTTAAGATTTAAAATATTATTAAAAGCTTTTTGATTAAGCGGTTTTATTGTTTATCGCCCAATCAAATAAATTTGTTATTTTTTTAAAAAATGAATTTATTTAAATTAATGGTTTCGACCTTTTCTATTCAATTTGTTATCATTATAATCGTGGTGAAATTATTGTCAAGCCGAAAGCGTATAGACACTTTTTGTTTTAAATATTATAATTTAAGAAAACAATAAATAACTTACTAAAATGGAATTTTTTCTTTCAATAATCATCGCCGGATTCGGCGGCGGAGCCATCCGGGGATTGGTGGGCTTCCTTAAAAAAGAAAGTTCGTATTCCTATAAAAATCCTTCTTTTAACGTTCCTTACTTTTTTCTAATGTCTTTCTTGTCCGGAATCGTTGGATTATTGTCCGCGATTGCCGTCAAACAATCCGCGATTAATATCGTTGGATTGTCCTCTATTTCCCCGGCTATCGCTTTTATAATCGGTTACGCCGGCGGAGACTTTTTGGAGGGTTTGTACCAAATTATCTTAAAAAGAAACGCTTAATTTAAATTAAATGACAAGCACTCCGGTAAAATACCTTCTTTGGCATTATCTCAAAAAAACCAAACAGATTTTAAGCACCATTAAAAACTTTTTGGCGTTCGGCGCTTATTTCTTTTCCGCCAAAGAAATGCTCTTCTCCCTTTTCTCCCCGTGGAAAAGGCAAACTGAAAACTTCGGGCGGGGATTTGACCCGGCTGTTTATTTCCGAGTTTTGGGTGAAAACCTGATTGCGATTATAATCGGGTTTGTTGTCAGAGCTTTTTTCTTGGTTATTTTCCTGGTTTTTGAGATGGCTGTAATTATTATCGGCGGCGCGGTTTTTTTAATTTGGATATTTTTGCCGATTTTAACCATTGCCGGAATTGTTTGCGGAATAAGATTAATTTTTAATTATGTTTAACTTAAAACAAGCAGAAATATACGCGGCCGTAAAAAAAGAAAAAGAATTTAAAACAATTTTTGTTTTGGAACTGATTTGTTTTTCCGGTTTCGCGGCAATCGGGCTATTTTTACTGTTTAAAATATTTCAAGGCGAAGCAAGCGCCAAAATAGCCACCCTACTGGAAGGGATAGCCCTTATTTTCTTTATCTTTTATTTGTGGTTTAAAACATTGAATGATTTTTTTGAAAATGATTTAAAAAATCCGCAATTGAAAAAAACTTTGGCGGAAGCGATTGTTGACCCGAGCGCCAATCTGGCGGATTGGCTTAATTTTAATTCCGCCAAATATTTATCCGCGTCTTTTCGGCTCGCGGAAAAAGCCAAGCTTTCCGCGCCAACCGCCACCCAGTTATTATCCAGCTTCCTGGACGAAAAAAATCCCAAAATAATCTTCCTGTTTTCCAGGCTTTCCATCGCGGCCGCTCCTTTTAAAAAAGAACTGTTAGAAATAATTGATAAAAATATTTTGGACAGCTCTTCCGATTTCGGAAAAATCGTTTCCGAAGCCGCCAACACTTGCGTAAAAAGAAACGGGGATAAAATCACGGAAGGAGACATCATTGCCGCTTTGTCTGAAGTGGAGCCAAACTTTAAAAAAATATTAATTGATTTGGAAATGGGCCGGGAAGACATTGAAAACGTTTCCTGGTGGATAGAATCCATTAACAAAAGAACAAAGACCCGCAAAGCCTTTGGCAGTTACGAGAATCTGATTAAAGCCGGGTCTGTCGGCGGAGACTTGGCGTTTGGCTATACCATAACCTTGGACAAGTTCAGCCTTGACTGGACCAATCAAATAAGAGCAAGGGGATACGAAGATATAATCGGGCATAAAACCGAAACCGACTTGGCGGAAAAAATCTTATCCCGCAAGGGCCCAAGAAATGTTTTGCTCGTCGGCGAAGCCGGTTCGGGCAGAAAAAGCATTGTCCACCGGATCATTAAAAAATCCTTATCCAGCCAAGCCGGCCCGGCCTTAAATAATAAAAGGTTCCTCCAATTGGATATCGTGGCTTTGTCCGCGAGTGTTTCTTCTTTTGAAGAAACCGAAGCCACTATCAGCAAATGCTTAAACGAAGCCCTGTTAGCCGGCAACATTGTTTTAATTATTAATGACTTGCACGATTTTCTGGGCGCGGAAAAGAAAGCCGGCATTACCGACATTTCCGGAATATTATTGCCTTATCTAACCGACCCTCGCTTACAAATGATTTGCTTGACCACTCCCCACGGCTTGCATAAATATATTGAAGCCAAGCCGGCCATTCTGAATCTTTTTGAAAAAATAGACGTTCCGGAAATTTCCGCCGCGGAAACAACCCTGATTTTGGAAAATCGGGTTTTCGTGCTGGAAAACGAATACAAAAAATTTATTACTTACGAAGCGATAAAAGAAATTATTGAATTATCTGGCAAATATGTTTCCGCTCCTTATCCGCAAAAAGCAGTTTCTTTATTGCAAGACGCTTTCACTTACAGCTCGCAACATTCCGAAACCTCTTTGATTTTGCCGGAACACATTGACCAAATTCTTTCGCAAAAAACAAAAATACCTTTAGGCAAAGTAAACAGCGAAGAAAAAAACGCTTTATTAAATATGGAGGCCGCGCTGCACAAACGCGTGGTCAGCCAAAACGAAGCCATTGAAGAAATTTCTTCCGCCATGCGGCGCGCCAGGTCGGGTATCCGAACTGGCAAAGGACCGATGGGAAGCTTTTTGTTTCTTGGGCCAACGGGCGTGGGCAAAACCGAAACCGCCAAGGCGTTGGCGGAAATTTATTTCGGGTCGGAAGATAAAATGGTACGCTTGGATATGTCTGAATTCCAAAGAGTGGATGATATTCCACGCTTAATCGGTTCGGACGCGCAAAACGGCATCTTGACCACGGCAGTCAGGGAAAATCCTTTTTCATTGGTGTTGTTGGATGAAGTTGAAAAAGCTTATCCCGACATTTTAAATCTTTTCTTGCAAATTTTAGATGAAGGTTATGTTAACGATAATCTTGGCAACAAAGTTAATTTCAGTAACACCATTATTATTGCCACCAGCAACGCCGGTTATAAAGTAATTCTGGAAGCTATTAAAGAAAACAAAGAAAAAGAGCAAATCAAAAAAGATTTGCTGGATTATGTTTTTGCCAATAATATTTTCCGTCCGGAGTTGGTCAACAGGTTTGACGGCGTGGTCATGTTTAAATCGTTAAGCCAATCCGATTTGCAACAAATCGCGCAATTGCAATTAAATAAAATAGCCGCCAATTTGAAAAAGAAAAAAATTGAATTTATAATTACCGACGAATTGAAAAACAAAATCGTGGAATTGGGCTTCCATCCGGTTTTCGGCGCCAGGGAAATGAAGCGCGTAATCCAAGACAATCTAGAAAACTCCATTGCCAAGGCTCTCTTAGCCGATAAAATAGCCCCGGGCAACTCAATAGAAATAAACCCTAATAATTTCAGCGTTGTGGTTAAATAAACCCACAGAAGCCGTTTAAACCGCTTATAGGCGGTTTTTTTGTTGTTATTTAGCAACATTTAGCCATTTTGTGGACAAATGGATTAGAGTGGTTGACAAGTATTTTACGGTGGGGTAAAATGGTTGCATAGTGTTCCTAAGTGGGGAAAAGTGTGGATAAATAAAATTAAGCGTTTTCAATGATTATTGGTCAATACAGCTACATAATTGATGAAAAGAAAAGAGTGGGCATTCCCACTAAATTTCGCAACTCTTTAGAACAAGGCGCGGTTTTAACCAGGGGCTTTGAAGGCTGCTTATATTTATACCCGCAAAAAGAATGGGAACAATTCTTGGCAATGATCGATAAGCTTCCGTATTTTGATCCGGCTACCCGGGAAATGAAACGAACCATGGTTGGTTCGGCCATGGACGTAAAATTGGATTCCGCCGGCCGAATCTTGGTTCCGGATTATTTAAAAGACCATGCCAACTTAACCAAAAAATTAACCATTGTCGGCTTAAACGACCATATTGAAATTTGGGACGAAGACAAGTGGAATAAATACAGCCCAAACCTGAATGAAATTTCGGACAAATTAAAACAATTCGGATTGTAGAATGCATATTCCCGTATTACTAAAAGAAGTGCTTGAGTGCCTGAATCCCGGCAAGAATGAAAACTTTATTGACTGCACGCTGAACGGAGGCGGCCATACCCAAGCCATCCTGAAAATGAACGGACCAAACGGAAAAGTTTTGGGCATAGAATGGGACAAGGAAATCCACGCGAACATTCAAAAACAAAAATTGGAAAGATTAATCGCGATAAACGATTCCTACGCGAATTTAAAAAATATTGTTGAAGAAAATAATTTTAACAATGTTTCCGGAATATTGTTTGACTTGGGAATGTCGTCTTACCAAATTGACGAAGCGGAAAGGGGATTCAGCTTTACAAAAAACCAACCCTTAATAATGGCTTATGGCGAAACCGATAAAAACGCCAAAGAGATTATAAACAAATATCCCCAGGATAAATTGGAAAAAATAATAAGTGAATACGGCGAAGAAAAATTCGCCAAGAAAATCGCCAAGAAAATCGCCGAAGCGCGAAAGATTAAACCCATTGAAACAACCTTTGACTTGGTGGAAATAATCAAGCAAGCTACGCCGGCGCATTATCACCACCAAAAACTGCATTTCGCCACCAGAACGTTCCAGGCCATCCGCATAGAAACAAACCAAGAATTGGAAAATATCAAAGCCGCGTTGCCCCAAGCGCTCCAAATATTAGACAGCAACGGGCGGTTGGCAATAATATCTTTTCATTCACTGGAAGACAGGATTGTAAAAAACTTTTTTAAAGAACAAGAACAATCGGGAAAAATAAAACTTGCAACAAAAAAACCGATAACCGCTTCGCGGGAAGAATCCGAAAATAACCCGCGGGCTCGTTCAGCAAAATTAAGGGCAATAATAAAAATATAAAAAGCAAATATGGCCGCGAAAAAAAGAAAATTCAAAAATATAATCAGCTTGCTTCCGGTAATGGTGGTTATTTTAAGCGCTTTATATGTTTTTCAAATTGCCGAATTTACCCAATCCGAATACAATATCAGCCAAAGGGAAAAAGAAATAGCCACGCTTAAGAAAGAAAACTCAACCTTGCAGCTTTCCGTTTCCCAAAGCAAAAACCTTGTTAATTTTGAAGACAAAATAACGCAAAGCGGCTATAATAAGGTAGACCGAATTGATTACCTTATAATTCCAAGCGATTCGCTGGCGTCCAAATAACACAAATTAGCAAAAGTTGATTATGTCAAAGAATTGGAGGGCTAACACGGTATTATTCTTGATTTTCGTCGCGGGGGGGATTGTTTTGTCCCGCCTTTTCTATTTACAAATCAACCAGGGCAGTTTTTACAAAGCCATGGCGCAGGGGCAACAAACCTCGGTGGAAGACCAGCAAGGCGAGCGGGGTAATATTTATTTCACGAACGGCGAACCCTTGGCGCTCACGGAAAAAGAACCTTATGTTTTTATTTCCCCCAAAGAAATAAGCGATTCGGAAAAAGACTCAATTGTCACAAAGCTTTCCAGCGCCCTGGATTTGGATAAAAGCGAACTCATGGCCAAGGCTAATAAAAGCGAAAGCCAATATGAAATAATAAAAACCGATTTATCAAAAGAAAAAGCCGACGAAATCAAAAACCTGAAATTCAAGGGAGTATATCTAGATTATAAACAAACACGGTCTTACCCGAATATTAAAACCGCCAGCCAATTGTCCGGCTACATTAATAAAGACAACGAAGGCCAATACGGGCTGGAAGCTTATTACGATAATATCCTGAAAGGAAAATCCGCGGTTAAAAAAACCAGCTCCAATCCTTGGAATTTTTTGCTTTCCATGGATACGGGCGATACTTTCAACGGCCAATCCCTGTATTTAACCATTGATTACAATATCCAATATATGGCGGAAAAACTTTTAACGCAAAAAGCCAAAGAATTTGATTACCGCTCCGCCCAAATTATTGTTATGGATCCAACGACCGGCGCGATTATCGCCATGGCGCAATATCCTCTTTTTGACCCGAATAATTACCAAAAAGAAAAAAATTACAGCATCTTCCAAAATGATTCCGTGGAAAAATTATTTGAACCCGGCTCAATTTTTAAATCCATAACCATGGCGGCGGCCATAAATGAGAAAGCGGTAACCCCGCAAACAACTTACACTGATAAAGGCTATGAACAATATGGAGCCAATAAAGTATCTAATTACAACGAACACGTTTGGGGGCTGATAACCATGACCAACGCTTTAGAGCATTCCATCAATACGGGATTAATGTTTGCCGAAAGGCAATTGGGCAATAAAAAATTTCTTGAATATTTGCAAAATTTCGGCTTCTTTGAAAACTCGGAAATTGATTTAAGCGGGGAAGTGCATTCCAAAAACAGCCAATTGCTTCAAGCCCTGGAAAGCAACAATCCGAATAACACCAGTTTTCCCAATACTTCTTTTGGTCAAGGCATTGGCATTACTCCTTTGCACATCACCTCGGCTTACTGCGCCATTGCCAACGGCGGCAACTTAATGAAGCCCTATATTGTTAAAGAAATTGACAACGGTATCATTAAACAAACAACCCAACCGGAAGTTGTCAGGCGGGTATTAACCGCGGAGTCAACCACTACCATGAAAACAATGATGGTGTCGGTAATTGAAAACGGATACGGGCATTTGGCGAAAATTCCGGGTTATTATATCGCGGGCAAAACCGGAACATCGCAAGTCCCTTGGTCTTCTTTGGGTATAAGCAAAAAAGGGTATTCGGATGAAACCTGGCAAACCTTTTTGGGATTCGCGCCGGCTTATAATCCCAAATTCGTGGCTTTGGTAAAATTAGATAATCCCGTGGCAGTAAAAACATCGGAATATTCCGCCACTCCCATTTTCCACGACTTGGCAAAATATATTTTGGATTACTGGCAAATCCCGCCGGACTACAGCACAGAACAAACCGCCACCACTACCCCCGTTAAATAATCTTTACCGAATTGTTTTTTTGTGTTAGTTTTGTTTCATCACGGTCCTATCGTCTAGTGGCCCAGGACATTAGATTCTCAATCTAAGAACACGAGTTCGATTCTCGTTAGGACCACCTATGTAAAAACAACCCGTTTGGGTTGTTTTTTACATAAATTGAATTAAACGAGAATCGAAGGCCAAGGAACTTTAGCGGCTAACCCAGTAAGTTGACGCCTGGTTCTGTTGAATCAGGCGCGCATTAGACTCAGGTAAATCCAATTAGACAACTTCTTTAAACAAAAAATGGATTGATATTATCTCCCCATCTGTATGATATCTATTAATTCTCTTAAGCTTTTATTTTTATGGAGACTACTGAGAAATATTTCGCCAACGACTTTGGCATCGAACTCGATATCGGTTTTATCTATAACTGATGCGTCTTCAAAAACATAACCTATGTATCTCACAAAATTATTGAAAGGTTTTCGATATTCCACATCTCGGCGAAACATCTTAACGTTATGGATAAATTGCAACCGATGCCTAACTTCGTGAGCTCCGATCATTAATAAATACTCTTCTTCAGAACAAGTATTGCGTAAAAGTTTATCCTTATTAAAAGATATTATCTTAAAAAAACTTATTTGTTCTTTTATCCTTGATGAAAGGTTTGCAACGTAAATATTATAACTTTCTTCCGGAGAACCTGGCATTGATGGATGGCTATATCCGGCAAAATTACTCTCTCCGTTAATGAAATAAAGCTTTATAGGATTGCTTCTGAATATAATGAAATCAAAAAAAGAAATAACGCAAGCGATTTTTATCGCAATTTCAATGTCCTCCGGTGTTCGTCCTCGACTCATTATCCCCTCAGAAATGAGAGGCAATCCGCTAAGTTTAATCCTTTGGCGGGTAGTAATAATTTCAAGTAGCGTTTTCGGCTTCATAACAAATTCCTGATACAATGATAAACTAAAAACGGCAAATTGTCAATTTTTTAAACTTTTATTTTTAATACTATCCCGGATTTTCATTTTTAATCTGGGACTTTTTTATTTTTAACTAGCATTGACTTTAAAACATATATTGCTATAAAATCATCATAGGAGATTGCCATGCCCACCGCCTACCTTAATCCTTTGGATCTTACCCGCACGACAGATGACCCCGATGTCCTTTTAGATATCGCAAAAAATTGCGAAACCCCGGACGCTGTCCGAGGCGCCACAGAAAGGCTGAAAAAACAGTTTCCGGCGCATTATAGTAAATTAATTCATTGTAAAGAAATCGACTCAAAAAAAATTTGAGTATTTTTTTGGAAAACTTGGTAGTTTTTTAAATTTTTGGTATCATATCCTTAACATAATAATTTAACAAACTTTAATGCTTGACCTTATTCTTTACTCGGCTATTTTTATTGCTTCTTGCGCGTCTTTTTATTTTTCCGGCCAGCTTGTCATTAGCAGTTTGATTAGAATCGCCAAGGCCTTGCACTGGAAAGAATTCGTGGTTTGTTGCGTGGTTATGGCTGTTATCGCGTCATTACCCAATTTATTCGTTGGCATTTTCTCGGCCATTAATAAAATACCCCAATTATCTTTCGGTGATGTTGTTGGCGGCAACGTGGTGGACGCAACTTTGGCCGTGGCATTGGCGGCGCTGTTTTCCAAAAAGGGCATTCCGGCCAAAAGCAAAACCGTCCAAACAACGCTTTCTTTTACCGCCGTGGCCTCGCTCTTGCCCATACTCTTGGCTTGGGATGGAATTATCTCCAGGGCCGACGGAGTGATTCTCATTTTATTTTACGTGCTTTACCTGGTTTGGCTTTTTTCCAAAAAAGAAAATTTCAGCAAGGCTTGCGATGAAAACGAGATGAAAAACAAAAAAGGCACCAAGAAAAGCCGTTCCATTTTAAACGGTTTGAAAATTTTAGGCGGCATTGCCATATTTATCCTCGCCGCCCAAGGCATTGTTATGTCAGCCCAGTTTTTTGCCGCCACTTTTAATTTATCCTTGATTCTGATCGGTTTGTTTATCGTAGGGCTGGGCAATTGCGCGCCGGAAATATTCTTCGCCATCACCTCGGCCAGAAAAAACCATTCTTGGCTGGTCTTGGGAGATTTAATGGGCGCGATTATCGGGCCAGCCACCTTTGTTTTAGGAACAGTGGCGTTAATTTGCCCGATTGTGATAAAAGACTTTTCGCCGTTTGCCGTTGCCAGAATTTTCTTGGTTATCGGAATTTTCTTCTTTTTTATCTTTATCAGAAACGACGAAAAAATCAGCAAAAGGGAGGCTGTCTTTTTGCTCATGATTTATATCGCTTTTATCATAACCGAAATATTCGTTAAGCTGTAAAATAACGGCTCCAAGCCGCCGGATTGTTGACTATTAGCCAAGAAAATGATATATTCAGCACTGTATTAAATAACTCAAAACTTATGTTAGCAGTAATAAAAACAGGGGGGAAACAGTATAAAGTCACTCCCGGACAAAAAATTAAAGTGGAAAAATTGGAAGTTGAAGACGGCAAAGAAATCACTTTTGACGAAGTGCTTTTGGTTGATAACGACGGTAATTTGACTATCGGCGAACCAATGATTAAAAACGCCAAGGTCTTAGGCAAAGTCTTAAAACAAGACAAGCACGAAAAAGTAATCATCTATAAATACAAACCCAAGAAAAGATACAGATTAAAAAAAGGCCATAGGCAGCCTTTTACCGAAGTTGAAATCCTGAAAATAGAAGCCTAAAATTCAATATCTCCCTCAAAACTACGGCTAGTTTCCAAGTTGCGGAAACTAGCCCTTTGTTTATCAAAGGCTAATTCCACGCGGCCAACCGGCCCGTTTCTGTGTTTGGCAATTAAAATATCCGCCACGCCTTGGCGGGGAGAGTCTTCACGATAAGCGTCTTCCCTGTAAATCAATAAAACCACGTCCGCGTCTTGCTCCAAAGAACCGGACTCACGCAAATCAGACAAGCGGGGAATCTTGGGAGTTCTCTGTTCCACGGCACGCGACAATTGTGACAAAGCTAAAACCGGAACATTTAATTCTCTCGCCAGTCCTTTCAAGGCGCGGGAAATTTCGGTTATCTGTTGAACGCTATTAGTTATTTTTGAATTCGGGTCAATCAATTGCAAATAATCAATTACAATCAGGCCCAATCCTCGGCTGGATTGCAACCTTCGCGCCATGGCCCGCATTTGCAATACACTGCAAGTTGCGGCGTCATCAATATAAATCGGGGCTTCGGAAAGAGTGCCCAAGGCGTGCTGAATGCAAGCAAAATCACTATCCGCGCCATCGGACGATAAATGCCCTTGCCTTATTTTCCAAGAATCAATATTTGATTCGGAACTGATCAAGCGGTCAATCAGCTGGTCTTTGCTCATTTCCAATGAAAATATGCCAACCGGCTTTTTTTCTTTAACCGCCACATTTTTGGCAATGTCCAAGGCTAAACTACTTTTACCCATGGATGGCCTAGCGGCTAAAATAACCAAGTCGGAATTTTGCAAACCGGAGAGCATGGCATCCAATCCGTAAAAACCGGTGGACACTCCCCGCAATACGCCTTTTTGCTGGGAAAGGCGTTCCATTCTTTCATAAGCTTCTTCCAAATACGGCTTAATCGGCAAAAAGGATTGGGTTAAACTTTTCTGTGTAATGCCGAATATCCTTTTTTCCGCGGAATCAAGCAGTTGGTCGGCTTCTTCGGCCTCTTCGTATCCCAACATCGCGATATCTTCGCCCGCGGTAATCAAATCCCTTAAAATTCTTTTCTTCTGGACCATTTTCGCGTAAGACAAAATATGGCTAGCGGTTGGAACAATATTTATCAAATCCGTTAAGTAAGCAATGCCTCCGATTTTATCCAATTGGTTGCTTTCTTTTAATTTTGAAGAAACTGAAATCAAATCAATGGGCTCGCCTTTGTTAAAAAGCCCTTCAATTACCTGGTAAATCAATTGATGGTTGTTTTTATAAAAATCTTCGGCGCGTAAAAAATCCGCCACTTTTATAATCGCGTCTTTGTCCATCATTAGGGAACCGAGGGTGCTTTTTTCCGCCTCAATGTCTTGCGGAGGTATCTTTACTCCCGGTTTTGTGTTTGAAAATTCCTTGGGCATTAGGTATAATATAGCAAGCAACAATCTATACGTCAATTAAGCAATTTATGAAAATTGGATTCATCTCTTTTCACTCTTTTGCCAATCCCGGTGGCGTAAAAAGCCATATTTTAGGGCTTTCCGAAGCATTTAATAAGCTCGGAGTGGAAAATAAAATAATCGTGCCGCGCCGCAAATTTTTTGAAAATTACGGCAAAGACGTGATTATCATGGGTACCTCAATTCCTTTGAACGCCATCGGCACCCAGGGTGACCTGGTTTTTAATTTTAACCCTTTTGCCATTAATAAAATCTTGGAAAAAGAAAAATTTGACGTATTGCATTTCCATAATTTTATTATTCCATCCGGTTGGCAAATACTAAACAAATCCAAAAGCGTGAATATTTTAACGTTCCACGCGAACTTAGACGCGATGCCGGCTTTTAAGTCAATGCCGTATTTCACTAAATTATTCACAACCGATTTGAATAAAAAAATGGACGGCATCATCGGCGTGGCCAAACTCAACCTGGAAGCGTTCAAAGATTTGTCTTTGCCTAAAACCGTAATCCCAAACGGAATTGATTTGCAAGATTTTCGCCCGGGCTATCCCAAAATAAAGAAATTCACAAGCAGCAAAAAAATAAATATTTTATTCGTTGGCAGGATAGAAGAAAGAAAAGGCCTTATTTATCTGTTGGAAGCGTATAATTTTTTAAAACCGAAATACAATAATATCCAATTGATTGTTGTGGGCGACGGGCGGCTAAAACAAAACTGTCTGAACTATGCTAGAAAAAACCGGCTTAAAGACGTGCACTTTGAAGGTGCGAAAAGCGATAGCGAACTTAAAAAATATTTCTCAACTTGCGATATTTATTGCAGCCCGGCCATATTTGGCGAAAGCTTTGGCATTGTTTTGCTGGAAGGCATGGCTATGGGCAAACCGGTTTGCGGATTCGCGAACAGTGGCTACAAAGAATTACTTTCCGAAACTCGGGCGGAACAATTTTTAGCCGAGCCTAAAAATTCAATTGAACTCGCGGAAAAATTGGAATTATTAATCAAAGATAAAAGCCTCCGCGACGAAATGGGCAAGTGGGGATTGGAACACGTAAAACAATATTCTTGGGACAAGGTCGCCAGACGCGTTTTAGATTTTTACCAAATTTGTTCAAACGCCAAAAAAAATATTGACATAAGATAATATTTCTTTTAATATGCGTAAAGCCCTTTACGTAAACAGGGCGAGAGGATAAAAATGGCTGATAATTGCTTCGTAGTTACTGACAGTTCCATACTCTTTATCAAGCCCGACAAGGGCGTGGTTACGGAAATCGGAATATCAACCGCAAAATTCATAAACCATCAAGTCACATCTTGCCGTTTTGTTGAAGAAAACTTGGAACCGTCAACCAACAGGGCCGACGGCAAACCGGAAAAACAAATAAATTTGGTCATAAGAAAAGTTAGCGGCAAAGAGCTGATTTTCAAAAACATCAAAGAAGGTTACGCCCGGGCCTATCCCTTATCGCGGATTGGCTTGTAACAAAAAAGACATTCCTCCGAATGCCTTTTTTTATTTTTATATTTTTTTAACAACCACTTTGCCGTCCGCGTCTTCCACGAGCCAACCCAGTTCTTTTAATTCTTGCCGAATCTTATCCGACTCCTCCCAATTCTTATTTTCCCGGCATTGTTTTCGGTTGGTTAGTTTTTCCATTACTTTTGCGGGTAAAATGCCAAGATCGTCGGTCCACAAAGGCATTCCGTTTTCATCGCTGGTTTCTATTATATATTCATCGCTTTGCCCGCTAACCTTATAGCCAATCTCGGACAGGCGCAACCCCATCACTTTGTCAAAATCCAATAAGAGTTCGTATTTCTCGGTATTGGACAATTCGTCGTCTTTAACCACTTCCCACACCAAAGCCAAAACCGCGGGCATATCCAAATCATTATTTATATTTTTTACGAATTCGTTTTTATATCTTTCAAAATTGCGGTGTTTTGATTCCTTAGCTTCGCAAGTATTTTTTAATTCGCCGACTTTTTTATAAAGCCGGTCCAGGCTGGTTTGCGCAAAATTTAAACTTTCTTCACTGTAAACCATTTTAGAGCGATAATGGTTATTCAAGCATAAGTAACGGTAAGCCAAAGGATTCAATCCCATTTCTTTCAATTGCGAAAGCACGGTAATGTTATTCGCGGATTTGCTCATCTTGCCGTCTTTCAAAATTAAAAATTCTCCGTGCAGCCAATAATGGGCGAGCGGGGAATCAAACGCGGCTTCGGCTTGCGCGATTTCATTGGTATGGTGGATGGAGATATGGTCAACTCCGCCACAATGGATATCAAAAGGCAATCCCAAATTATCCGCTCCCATTACCACGCACTCGGTGTGCCAACCCGGAAAACCGATTCCCCAAGGGGAATCCCACTCCATTTGCCTTTTCTCGTCTTTAGGGCTGAATTTCCAAAGGGCGAAATCAGCCGGATTTTTCTTTTGCTTATTTTCTTCAATCCGCCCGCGGAGTTCTTTTCTTTCCGCGTCAGTCCACAAACGCCCATACCTGTCACCCAATTTTTGGGTATCAAAATAAACTCCGTCATCAATAATATAAGTAAAGCCTTTTTGTTCCAAAGTTTTGATTAATTCTATCTGCTCGGAAATCGTGTCCGTGGCTTTTACCCAAACACTCGGCTCTTCTATGTTCAAAATAGCCATATCTTTCTGGAAAGCTTTCGTGTAAAATTCCGCGACTTCCCAAACCGTTTTATGCTCGCGCGCCGCGCCCTTTTCCAGCTTATCTTGGCCTTCATCCGAATCCGAAGTTAAATGCCCGACATCCGTAATATTCATTACGTGTTTCACTTTATAACCATCGTATTCCAAGGCTCTTTTCAAAACATCTTCAAAAATATAAGTCCTTAAATTGCCGATATGGGCAAACCAATAAACCGTAGGCCCGCACGTATACATCCCAACCTGTTTATCTTTGATTGGCTTAAATTCTTCTATTTTCCGCGTAAGCGTATTATATAAATTCATGGTTTAAATTTATGTTTAGGTATTAAATACCTAAACATTCTAATGTTGTTATTCTTTTGCGATTCATCAAGCCTATTATAGCAAACTATTAAAACGAAACCAATAAATGATAAATTACAAATAGCGCTCGCCGCGGTCGGGAAAGATTGTCACAATAGTCGCGCCCGGATTTTTCTTCGCCACTTCTCGAACAACATAAAAAGCCGCTCCCGAACTCGGGCCGGCTAAAATTCCTTTGTTAATTGCCAAATCCTTCCTGGCCTCAAAGGCTTTCTCGGCTTCCAAATCAACCACTTCGTCCACAATATTAAGATTGGCAACCGCGGGCACAAATGCCTTCAACGACCTTAATCCTTCAATAATTTCTCCTTCTTTCGGCTCCACGCCGATTATTTTAATCTTGGGATATTTTTCTTTCAGCTTGGTGCCGATACCCGTAATCGTGCCGCCCGTACCCATACCGGCCACGAAAAAGTCTATATTTTCTCCTTGCATTTGCTCAATTATTTCTTCCGCGGTTTTAACGTAATGCGCCTGGGGATTCATTTTATTTTCGTATTGGTTTAAAAAAACCAGGTTTTCGTTTTCTTTCACCCTTTCTTTATTTTTTCTATGGCGATTTTTCCGAACTTGTCGTTTTCAATTAAAATTATCCCGCCGCCAAAAGCCGTAATCATTTTAATCTTGTCCGGACTGGTTGTTTTGGGCATTACCAATTTTACTTTATATCCTTTCATCGCCCCAATCATGGCAATAGCCACGCCCGTATTGCCGCTGGTCGGCTCCACGATCGTATCTCCTTTTTTCAAAACACCCCTGGATTCCGCGTCCGTAATCATATTAAAAACAATCCTGTCTTTAATTGACCCTCCCGGATTCATTCCTTCAATTTTGGCAAAGATATTTACCTTGCCGCCGCTTTCCTTTGATTCTATTTTTACCAAAGGCGTATTGCCGATGTGTTCTAAAATTGTTTTCATATTCCTATTTTTAAACAAAAATCTCTTCCGAGAAAGAGATTAGTTTAGAATTATTTATTATAATATTAGAGGTAAATAAAACTAATCTCTTCTGCAAGAGTTACAGCAACAGCAGCAGCAAATTGCGATAATAGTTTTATTCATAACAAGTTCAGTTTATCACCCAAAATTTTAATGTCAATATATTGCGGAAACCAAGAAAATTATGCTATAAAGGGCTTGTCCTCTTGAACATTAACAATTTACCGAGTCCCGGAAACCGCTTGTTGTGTTTAAGGGGATAAAGAAGTACGTTCAATCCAATCGGAAATATAGGGCAAATTACCATCAACTGAAGCGCAATGGTGTTTGCTCTTTTTTTATTGGCATTGCATAAAATAAGGAACTTGTGGTATAAAGGGCTTGTCCTCTTGAACATTAACAATTTACTTAACACCTACGGTTGGTTGCTAGTGTTTGAGATGACAAATCAAACCGGGGGATACCGACTGCGACAATTACCATCGTGCAGTAATTTAGACCTCTTCGAGAGAGCGTCCTGAAGCTCTCTCCCAATAATCCTACAATTATGCTGCGTTTAATCCACTAGGGCAATGCCATGCTTGAACCTGCAATCAAGCCCGGCAAAAGCCCTTTTTTTTATTTTTTAAATTACGTAGTCCTATGAGACAAATTGCCGCTGTTTACCGCGGCAATTTGCTTTTTCCCTGCAAAAATAATAGAATAAGTTATCTATGGCACTCGTCTTATACAGAAAATACAGGCCGCAAACATTTAAAGATTTTATCGGCCAAGAAAATATCGCTAAAATAATCCAGAATGAAATTATCTCCGGGGATATTTCGCATGCTTATCTTTTTTCTGGGCATCGCGGCACAGGGAAAACCACTTTGGCGAGGCTCTTTGCCAAAGCGATAAACTGCTTAAACCGAAATGGCGCCGAACCGTGCAATAAATGCGCGGCTTGTTTGGAAATAAACAATGGCCGGGCGATTGATATTATTGAAATAGACGCGGCGAGCAATAGGGGAATTGATGAAATTCGCGGGATAAAAGAAAGCATTAAATTTACTCCGGCTTTTTTGAAATATAAAGTTTTGATTTTGGATGAAGCCCACCAGTTAAGCAAAGACGCGGCGAACGCGCTTTTAAAAATGCTGGAAGAGCCACCCTCTTACGCCGTATTTATCTTGGCAACCACGGAAGCCCACAAAATGATTCCCACCATCGCTTCCCGCTGCCAAAAATTTGATTTCCATAAACTGTCTTTTGACGAGATGGTCAAAAAATTAACTTTCATTTGCAAAAAAGAAGAATTGGATTGCGAGACCGAGGCTTTAAATTTAATCGTGGCCGCTTCCGAAGGTTCCATGCGGGACGCGGAAGCCAAGCTCAACCAAATGGTCAGCTTTTTCTCCGGCCAGAAAATAAAAGCCGAAGATGTTAAATCAATTTTGGGCCTGGTGGACATTAATCTGCTTTTTGAATTGTGCGAATTTTTAAGCAAAAAAGACAAACCCAAAGCTTTGAAATTTTTAAGTGACAATATGGAAAAGGGATTGGATATCCAAGAATTCACCCGAGCTGTTGTTGATTATCTAAGAAAACTGCTTATTCTGAAAATTGACCCGAATTTAGCGGAATTGATAATGCCCGGCGAAACCAAAGACCTGAAAGAAAGGGCTGTTAAGCAAGCCGCTGAGTTTGAGGAATTATATTTAAGAAATATTTTAGACCTGGTACTGGAAGCGGAAAATAAAAGCAAATACGCTTCCATTCCGCAACTGCCTTTAGAGCTGGCAATCATTGAGGGAATTGGGTAGTTTAAAAATTCAAATATTCCAAACTATTAACATTTAGGGGCCTGACCCCTAAATGTTTTATGTTTACTAATGTTCGTCGGATTTTACTAAATCCGACGCCAAGTCGCTCAACGCTCCTCGGAATATTGTTATTTTGGGCATTTTATCGTATATTATATTTATTCGTAATTTAAATTGCATCTTTACAAATGCGAACTAAGATGATATTATTATATTAATAATGACCTTGGTTCGCTATGATATTAAAATACGAAGAAAAAGAAAAAGCAATAAAACTTAGAAAAGATGGTTTTTCTTATTCGGAAATTTTAAAAGAAATTCTTGTTTCTAAATCCACCTTATCTTTATGGCTAAGAAGTGTCGATTTGGCAAAAAAACAAAAACAGAATATTACCGAGAAAAGAATAGCCGGAGCATTGAGAGGAGCAAAAGCCAGAAAAGACCAAAGGATAAAAATTACAAAGGAAATTAAAGACGCGGCAAGAAAAGACATAGAAAATATTGATGAAAAAAATTTGTGGCTAATGGGAATAGCATTATATTGGGCGGAAGGAGGAAAAGAAAAAGAAAATGGAACAAAGTCTGGAATAAATTTTAGTAATTCAGACCCACAAATGATTCTGATTTTTTTGAAATGGTTAAAAAATACTTTCTCAATAAATCACAACGATTTAGTTTACGAATTATACATTCATGAAACTGCCAATATCAAAAAGGCCCAAATGTATTGGTCCGAAACTCTTTCAATGCCAATTGAAAAATTAAGAACTTATTTGAAAAGAAGCAAAGTAAAAACCATAAGAAAAAATACAGGAGATAATTATTACGGCCTTATAAGGGTTCGCGTAAATAAAAGTTTTAATCTTAATAGAAAAATAGCCGGATGGATAGAGGGAATTTGTGACAAATTATTATAATATTGCGGGATCGTCTAATGGTTGGACATCTGCCTTTGAAGCAGAAGATTCTAGGTTCGAGTCCTAGTCCCGCAGCCAACTTGTACTTTTTGCGTAAGACTCCTCCAAAGCCCGTTTATTTGCGGGTAAAGTGAGGGGTTCGAACTGTGAAGTGTGTGCCTGTATAGAGGATGCGACTTTTTGTAGCGGTAAGA
>Ga0265297_10000379_pt1 | contig 138112 bp, 130 predicted proteins | sample Munlanlwell13791_FD_192502 | JGI IMG/M metagenome (GOLD analysis project Ga0265297, IMG submission 192502) | Leachate microbial communities from a municipal landfill in Southern Ontario, Canada - Leachate well 137-91 | ecosystem: Engineered > Solid waste > Landfill > Unclassified | place... | reverse complement strand
TTTTAATGGCATGTTTTAAACATTCTGGGCACTTTTTTACAGGTCATATGAATAATTAGTTAGTTTTTTAGCTGTAGTATGCCACAAAACGCACTTTTCAGCCCCACCAAAAGTTCTATTAACTCTATTTTGATTATTTTATATTCAATTTCTTTGCCGGAAAGTTTTATTTTTATTATATCGTTGATTTTACGTCCGATAAGCGCGGCGCCTATGGGGGAGTTGCGCGAAATGATTCCTTTTTGCGGATTGGTTTCCGATGAACCGAGTATGCAATATGTTTTTTGTTTGTTGTCACCGGTTATTGTCACATTGTGGCCGATTTGTATAGAGTTGGCGCGTTTTTGCGGCGCGATAATTTCCGCGTGTTTTAATTGATTTTCTATGTTTAGAATAGCTTGGTTAATGCCTCTTAATCGTCCTTTGGCCATTTGATATTCCGCGTTTTCCGAAAAATCGCCGAGTTCCGCCAATCTGCTTACTTCGGCGGCCGCTTGCGGTTGGACTATTTTTTTCAGCCGTTCCATTTTGTTTTTCAATTCTTCAAATTTTTTTTCAGTCAAAATAGGGTCAAGTTTGACTTGACTGTATTTTCCCGGTTTTCTGTTCGGAGTCCGCATAATACTTTACTCTACCACATTTTTGCTTTTTTACAATATGGATAAAGGTAAAATATCTTTGAAAACACCGTGCAATATGTACTTGACTAATACAACAAATTGACGCGCATTGGTTAAAAAAGGTATAATAATAGCAGTTGCCGATTTAAGGCAGTAAAAAAATTGTATGCCGAATTTTTTTATGGCGAATCAAGGATTTTTTTCTTTGATTTTAATTTGGGCTTTGGCTTGGAAGGGCTGGGCTTTATGGGAATCAGGCCGAAGAAATCAAAAATGGTGGTTTGTCGGGCTTTTAGTCGTCAATACGCTCGGGATTTTGGAAATTTTGTATATTTTTGTTTTCAGCAAGCAAAAAATCGGGGAAACCAAAAAGGGTTTTACAGCTGAAGAAGCGAAAAAAATCGGCGAGAAACTTGAAATCAAATGGGATAAATATGATGTTGAACAATTCAGAATGGGTATGGATGTTGAGTTGGAACACGGAAGAGTTAGTCCACATACAAATATTACGAACGACGATCCGGAATTGACCGGTAAAATCGCTTTGGCGCATTTGAATGAACTTGCGGATTACTACACTCGGTTGGACAAGATGGAAAAGGAAGCAGGGTCGTAGAGGCTGTTTGTTTACTTTTTAAAAGAATTTTATGACTAAAAAAAGGTTATTGATTATTTTCGGTTTTTTCGCGTTATTCGCGTTTGGGATTTTAACTTTAAGAATTTTAAGCGGCGAAGATGATTGGATTTGCGTAAAAGGGGAGTGGGTTAAACACGGAAATCCGTCCGCGGCAATGCCCACGCAAGGTTGCGGCGAGCCGGTGGAAGAAATGACGGTTAAAGTTTTTTTTAACAACAGCGTAATGGACCCTGAAAATTCGTGCGACAAAGTTTTTTCCGCGGAAAGAAAAGTGAAAAAAACTCCGGCAGTGGCGCGCGCGGCGCTTGACGAGCTTTTGAAAGGTCCGACCGAAGAAGAAAAAACCAAAGGTTTTTTTACGAGCATTAACGATGAAGTAAAAATCAATTTTATAAACATTGACAGCGATGGAAATATCAATGTTGATTTTGACGAACAGCTGGAAAATTCCGTCGGCGGTTCTTGCAGGGTATCGGCAATCAGGTCGCAAATAACGGAAACTCTTAAACAATTTTCCACTGTTAAAAACGTGATTATTTCCATAAACAACCGGACCGAAGATATATTACAACCGTAAAATGCAATAAAACGAATTAAAAAAACCGGGCGCAATCCCGGTTTTGTTTTATTTTAATATTATTTTTTTTATTTTAATTCCGCTTCTGCTAACGGCTTCGGTTTGGTATTTATTTTTTCTTGTCCCAATAAACTTATAAACAAAATCATCTTCCTCCGCATCTATTTCTTCACAAATAATTTCCCACAGATCATTTTTTAAAATACTAGACAAATCGTCCACTTCCATTGAGAGCTTTGAACCAACATAACAAATAAATTGATTGGCCGTTATGCCATCGGCCGATTGAATTGTTTTTTTTAAAATTTCTGTAAAAATTTCGTGCCTTGTTGGCAATGTTTTTTCTTCCATTTTTCCTCCTTCCGCCAAGGGCGGATAAATATAAATTTTGTTTATTTTATAAAGAACTTATGCGCGGTATATATTCTCAAATTTTTATATTTTTGTCAATATAAAAACTGTGTATAAAAGCGTTGACATTCTTATCTACTTAATGGTATTCTATGCGCGAAACGTTTTTTAAAAGGAGGAAAAATGACAGAAAAAGTTTTTTTAAAAGACCATAAGGGGGAAGAAAAAAATAATGATGTTGCGTCATTAAGGAGAGAAATAAAAAAATTGAGTGAAGAAATTTTTAAAAAAAAGTCATCAATTTACGCGGAAGAAAACAGAAGAACGGGAGCAATTTTTCAAAAAATTTCTGAATTGAAAAGCCTGCTTGAACAGGCTGAAATGGATAATTTTTTAAAAAGGAGGAGATAAATACTATACGTTGATGTACAAGCCCACATGCGGGGCTTTTTGTTTTCTTTTTTTAATTTTTTGTGATATAATGTCCGTATGTTAGAAGAAGAACAAATTAAAAAAGACCCCGCGGAAGTAATAGCGAATTCCGAAGTTAATTTTTTTGCTGTTACCAATTTTCGCAACCAAGCTCATAAGTTCGGCCTTAAACTGGATGACCGCCGCCGACATATGTATGTTGTCGGCAAAACAGGCATGGGTAAAACAACTCTGCTTGAAAATATGGTGCTAAACGATATTTACGCCGGACACGGCGTTGGTTTGGTTGACCCGCACGGAGATTTCGCGGAAAAAATCATCAATTATATTCCTTCGCGCCGTATTAACGACACGATTTATTTTAACGCGGCTGATTTGGATTACCCGATCGGTTTTAATATTTTGGAAACCGTTAATCAAGAGCACAGACACTTGGTTGCTTCAGGATTGATGGGTGTATTCAAAAAAATATGGCCTGATGTATGGAGCCCCCGCATGGAATATATTTTAAACAATACAGTGCTCGCGCTTTTGGAATTTCCAGGCACCACTCTTTTGGGTATGAGCCGTCTTTTGGCTGATAAAGAATACCGCAACAGAGTTGTGAGCAACATCAAAGACCCGGTTGTAAAATCATTTTGGGAAAATGAGTTTTCTTCTTATAACGAAAGGTATAAACAAGAGGCCATCGCGCCGATTCAAAATAAAATCGGACAATTTTTATCAGCGTCCGTGATTCGCAATATAGTGGCGCAAGTCAAATCGCGAATTAACATACGGGAGATAATGGATGAAAAGAAAATATTTATCGTGAATTTGGCAAAAGGCAGAATCGGCGAGGATAATTCACGCCTTTTAGGCGGCATGTTGATTACCAAACTGCAATTATCAGCCATGGAGAGAGTTGATGTTCCCGAAGAAAAACGTTCTGATTTTTTTCTTTATGTTGACGAGTTTCAAAATTTCGCCAATGAGAGTTTTGCGAACATTTTGTCTGAAGCGCGTAAATATCATTTGGATTTGATAATGGCTCATCAGTATATGGAGCAGTTGGACGAGAAAGTGCTTCCAGCCATTATCGGCAATGTCGGCACGATTGTATCTTTTAGAGTTGGTTCCACTGACGCGGAAATTTTAGCTAAAGAATTCGCTCCGTCTTTTACCGAAGAGGATTTGATAAATTTGGCTAAGTTTCAAGTTTGTTTGAAATTGATGATTGACGGAGTGGCATCACGTCCGTTTAACGCCATAACATTGTCGCCGGTTGGATATACGACAGACAGCGCCGAGAAAGTTGTACAAGTTACGCGAGAAAGATATTCCGTGAGCAGAGATAAAATTGAAGACAAAATAATGCGGTGGAGCGGTATGGGCGCGGATATGGGCGATGAAGAAAATGATGATGAAATCGGAAATAAAAAAGAAGAAAAAAAGATAGCGCCCCCTCAAATGAAAGTTGATTTTAAAGATAGACGTTTTATCACTCCAAGGCCGGCGCCATCTTTTGCTTCCAATCAAACGCGTTTTACACAACCACAGATAAACAAACCGATACAACAAGACAGACAGCCGTTTACGCGAAGACCTGTCGGCGCGAGTATTCAAAAACCGTTTTATAAACCAAGCCAGCCCCAAAGTCAAAATCGTTTTAATTTGCCGGTTCAACGCCGAGATAATATTGGCGCGAGTCAGACAATTTTTAATAAACCGCCTGTCAACGCGATAAATAAAGCAACGCCGGTGTTGTTGGTTGACCCGGAAGAGAAAGGAATAAGTTTGAATGTTTTGTCAGATAGAAGCGGAAAAAAACCGGCTGAATAACAAGCGTCATTGACATTAAAATCAAAGTTATCCACAGCCGGACATTCACGCGTTTTTTTTCAGTTGAAAATTGTGGTATAATTAAATTGATAGGTGATATTGAAAAATTTAACAACGTCGGACTTTAGAGTTCGCGCGTTGATAAAATCTCGTGTCCTTTAGAGCGCACTCATGTGCGTTTTTTTTAATTTATATGGCGAGAATCATTAATTTAAAATTTTTAATATGTTTTATCTCAATTTTATTATTCAGATGTTTTTGTGTTTTTTCTGCAGTGAACGCGGCGGGAATTCCGAAAATTTTAAACCACCAAGGAAGATTGTTTGATACTGCCGGCGAACTGCTCGGTGGAGAGTCGGGGACGGATTATTGCTTTAAATTTTCTATGTATGATGACGCGATGCCCGGCGCGCCGGATAATAAATTTTGGCCAATGACAAATCCGTCAATTATGACGGTGAGCGTGAAGGACGGAGTGTTTAATGCCGGAGTAGGCGATGTTTCTGCCGGCGGCGACGCGCTTGATTTTAATTTTCAAGACAAGGATGAAATTTATTTGAATGTTGAAGTCGCGAGTAAAGTCGGCGTCACATGTTCTCCGACTGATGGAGCGGAAGTTTTTGAAAATTTAAGCCCGAGACAAAGAATATACGCGTCCGGTTATAGTATAAATTCTGACGCGGTTGACGGTTTTCACGCTTCGCAAACGGCTGTCGGCAACCAAGTTCCTGTTTTAAATTCGGGCAACTTGATATTAGGTTCTTCGTCAGCGCAAATAAATTCCACATCAACGAATAGTTTGCGAATACAGGGCAATGCTGTTAGCGGGAATACATTGTTAAACGCGATAAGCGGATTTGTCGGGATTGGCACGGCAAGCCCGGAGGCAAAATTGCATATCGTTGGCAATGGCGGAGTTTTAAATTTGGAAGGAACAGACCACGCTTATATTCAATTTTATCCGGATGGATACGCGGCCGGACGCAAAGCGTATTTCGGTTTTCCAAATTCTGAAAGCAACGACATCACGATTTATAATGAAATTAACGGCGGAAACATCGTCTTGGACGGAGCCGGAGGAAACGTTGGCATCGGAACTTCCGCGCCGTCAAGCAAACTTGAAGTCGTTGGCGGTTACGCGACAAGCAGTTTGAATTCCGGCGGATTTGGGCTTCATTTCGCGAGCGGAGGCGATACTCCCGACCACTCGCAAATTTGGTGGGGAGATAATACCGGCTGGAGATTAAATTTTGGCACCAAAGGGATTGATAACACATTCGTGCCGCGCGTAACTTTTATGGACACCGGGGAAGTAGGAATCGGAATGAACGCGCCTAAAAATTTATTTGATGTTAAGGGTTCAATAGCTGTCGGCGATTATGCCGGAATTTATGAAGCGCCGGAAAACAGTTTGATTATCAGCGGCAAATTAGGTTTAGGCTCTTCAAATCCGCAAGCAAAATTGCACATATTTAATGTAAACGATGAAGAAGGAAATTTAATGCCGTTGAAAATTACCAGTGATGGAAATATCTTCGCAAAATTTGAAAATTCCGAAGGCGTTGAAAAATTCAGTTTTGATTCACAGGGAATTGCTTTAGCTTCTGGTTTTTTAAATAAACAAATGAATTTTTCCGAAGAATTTGTGAGGGTTTTTGCAAACATAACATCGGACAAAGCAGGCGGAGGGACAACCGGAATGGGCGACAGTTTTGCTTGGGGAGCGGGTGAGTTGGGCGCTTGCGTTTGGAGTTCATTAGGGGATGTAATTGGAGGAATTTTGCGTCAATCAACAAGCGTGGCGGCGAGCGCGTGCCTTACTTATCTTTCCGCGGGTTCATCAAATGCTCAGCTTATTTTAAACGCAGAAAACAATCCGATTATTATTTTAAAAGTAAAACCGAGCGTGGTCGGTTCGGGTAATTGGATTTTTGCAGGAATGATGAATTTTTCTGATGGCTCTTTGTCAGACCCGCCAAATGGAATATATTTTTCAAACGAAGGCGGCGATGTTTGGACTGGAGTTGTAAAATCAGGAGCTTCAAAAACTGTTGTTTCGTGTTCAGGACAAAATGTATTGACAAATCAGTTCGCTTTATTGAGAATTTCGGCGAGCAGCACAGGCGTTGAATTTTTTGTTGATAATAACGCTTCGGATGGAATAAATGAGACAAGCTGCGGTTTTATACAAACAGGGTTGCCGACCGTTAATTTGACGGCTGAAATAATAAATCAAGTTCGAGCCGGCGGAATGACTTCTATGAACATAGACACTGATTTTGTCAGAATAAGCCAGGATGATGTCGCGATTAAGGGCAAAGGTTACTCAGCTTCAACTTCAAGTCCGGAGACGGGAGACGACGACAATAAAGATGATAATGCCAACGAAGACAATAATAATAAAAACAACGAAGACAATAAAAATGATGATGATGACGATATTTTGAAAATAGATTTTAAACAAGCATTTTTAAAAATCGCGTCCGAAGCAGTTGAATTCGTTTTAAAAGTTAAAAAAATTATCGCCGAAACCGTTGAGACGGCATCTTTAAAAACCGAAAAAGCGCAAATAGGTTCTGAAGAAAAACCTACTGGAATTTTATTTTTTGATGTTGTCACTAAAAAACCGTATTGCGTCGGCGTGGAAAACGGCGAGTTGTCAAAAAAAGAAGGCGATTGCGAAAATACGGACATTGGGGCGCCACAGGCTCCGGAAAACGAAGAAAAAAATAAAGACGATAAAATCAAAGACGATGAAAATTTAAAACCGGAAGACGCACCGCCGCCTTTGAACGAAGAAAAAAACGACGAGCCGGCGGACAATAGCAAAAATATTATAGAAGAAACTGGAGGCGCGGAAGAAAAAATTGAACCGGAAAATGGCAACGAAACGACAGAGGACGAGATGGTAAAAGAAAAAGAAAAAAAATCGGAAGAAGAAAATAAACAAAATGAAGAAACCAAAAAAGAAGAAAGTGAAAATTATGATAATGAAAATAAACAAAATTAAATTTTATTGTTTTATCGCATCATTGCTGTCGTGCTGTTTTTTCGTTCAAGCGAGAGCGGCTGATTTCGCGAGCCAAAATTTTATTTTACGCGAGCCAGTATTCGGCGATTTCGGAGGCCGTTCAGATTCAGCGAGTTTCGGGCAAATAAATTCAGGAGGGCAAACAATTACAGGCGAGTCGTCAAGTTCAAATTTTATTTTGCGTTCAGGATTTTTATATTTTGAAAATAAAATTTTTACGCCTCGTACGCAAAATTGGAAATGGTTTGACGATGAAGAAAACGAAACTCCATCATCGGAGTTGGCCGGAGAAAACACTGCTCCAGCGGATATTGCGGAGCAAAATACGGTTAAATTGCGTTTATCAATAAAAGAAACCGGAAACACAAAAGGAAAAAATATGAAATTTCGCATGCAGTTTTCAAAATTTTCCGATTTTTCTGAGCAAGTTTATAATGTTGTGGAAATCGGAGATTGCGATTCAAATTCTGTTTGGTGTTATGCGGATGGGGCAGGGGACGATAACGGTTTAATTACGACAAAATTATTATCAGATTCTGATAATTGTTCGGGCGGAGTCGGTGTCGGTTGCGGCGTTCATAATGAATCCGGTATTTCCGAAAGCGTATTTACTCACTTGGCAAAAAAAACGGTTGAATATGAATTTACAGTAAAATCGTCTGGCGCAGAAGAGAATGCGACGTATTTTTTTCGCGTTTTTGATACAGTGAACGGCAAGCCAGTGTCAGTTAATTTCGGAAAAAGTTATCCGAGTTTATCAATCGGAGGCGCGAAATTCGTTTTTTCAGTAAGCGGTTTATCGGGAGGTATATCAAGCGAAGGAATAACAACTGATGTGCCCACAACGCCGGCAACAGTAAGTTTTGGTTCTTTGAATTTTGATTCGGAGATTGAGGCAGCTCAACGTTTATCAGTAAGCACAAACGCGAAGGGCGGCTATAGCATATTTGTATTGCAAAGACAGGGCTTGCTTGGCCCGGAGGAAATTCCGCCGGTTGACGCGGTTAATGAAACACCGAACGCTTGGTATATAAAACCGGGTAAAAGTGGGGCTTATGGCTATCACACAGGAGATGATACGCTTTTCGGCGAATCGGCGCGTTTTGCTCCGGATAATACTTACGCCAAGTTTGAAGATTCTCCGAAAGAAATAATTTACAGTTCAGGGCCAGTGAACAACGAGAGTACTGATATGGTTTTTAAAGTGCAAGTCTCAAATCAACAGGAGGCTGGGGAATACGCGGGTTCAATTATTTATATCGCCGTTCCTATTTTTTAATATGAAACTCACTTACTCAAAATTTATATTTTTTTCATTGATTTTAAGTTTATTTTTTTGCGCGTTCGCGGAAGCGTCCACATTATCTGTATCACCGGTTGTTTTGGATGAAAAAGTTAAAGCGCGCGACATACTCAAAGAATCGCTTACGGTTACGAACACGAGCGATGTAAAATTAAACATTTTTACTTTTGTAAACAATATATCCGCGGAAGACGGGCAGCAAAGTTTTTCAGACCCAACCAAGGCGGATTTGTCGTCTTCCTTGGCGAATTGGATTGAAATCGGCCGCGGAGCTTTTGAACTTTTGCCAGGAGAAAAAAAGAAAATTGATTTTTTGGTCGGGGTTAATATGAGGGCGTTGCCTGGAATTTATCACGCGGCGATTTCTTTTTCAGAAGGGTCAACGCGCGACGAAGCGGAAAAAAAGTTAGCCGCCTCGCCGGCGATGTCCATAAACATTGAAGTTTTGGAAAACGCGAAAGAAAGATTAGAATTGAAAAAATTCATTTCAACGAAAACATTTTTTACGAAATGGCCGATATCCGTTTCTTATATCTTGGAAAATATCGGCGATAAAGCGCTGGCTCATTCCGGAGATGTCAGGATTTATAATCGTAACGGAGAAGAAGTCGCGATTATAAAACCGACCGGCGAAGAAGAAAAAATTTCACCGAAAGAAAACAGGCAATTTTCCGTTGTTTGGAACGGCGATAAATTTGGAAGATACAAGGCGCTTTTGGATGTTGAATACGGCGCGGGACAAAGAAATATTTCCGATACGATTTTTTTCTGGGTTTTGCCTTTGCGCGTTATCGCGCCGTGTTTTTTAGCAGGTTTGATTTTATTGGTTGTTTTGCCGATATTTTGGCGTCGTGTTATTGGAAAAAATAAACCAATAAAAAAATAATATGAAAATTCTAAAATTCATTTTGATTGTCGCGATAGGATGTTTTTCAGCCATTGCCGCTTTCGGCATGGAAAACAAATTGTCTTTGACAGTTACCCCGCCATTGTTTCAAGTCGTTTTGGAACCGGGGGAAGAGTGGGTCAGCAAATTAAAAATCGTAAACACAAACGGGTATGACCTTACGGTTTACGCGATTGCTATGGATTTTTCAGCGGACGGAGAAGACGGACACGGTAAGTTTACCCCTGTTATCAAAGATAAAAGCGATTCCGAATCATTAGCCGGTTGGATCAATATTTCTAAAAAACCTATATTTATTCCGGCTGAAAAAAGCGCGGAGCTTCCGTTTGCCGTTAAAATTCCGGACAATGTCCAGCCCGGGGGACATTACGCCGCCATACTTGTTGGAACCGCGCCAACAGACGGTAATGTCAACGGTTCCGCGATTAAAATATCAACTATGGTGTCTTCGCTTTTCTTTGTAAAAATCAAAGGAGATGTTTTGGAAAAAGGCAGAATAAGAGAATTTAAAACGGAAAAATATTTTTATCAGGAACCGAACGCGATTTTTGATTTGCGTTTTGAAAATGAGGGGAATGTTCATTTGCAGCCGAAAGGGGATGTTGTTATTTATAATATGTGGGGGGAAGAAAAAGGCAGAATCCAAATAAATCAAAAAAGCGATTTCGGCAATGTATTGCCGGGCAGTGTGAGAAAATTTGTTTTTGATTGGAGAGGAGGAAACGGTTTGTCCGGAATTGGAAGATACAAGGTCGTTGCTTCGGTGGTCTTCGGGGAGAACGGAACCGAATCAGCTTCATCAGTCGCTTATTTTTGGGTATTGCCGATTAAAACAATTCTTTCAATAGCAGGAGGAGTGATATTTTTAATCGCTTTAATTATGTTGTTGATTAAATTTTATATTCGCAGAACATTGGACGGACTAAATAGCGAGTCATTGAGAAAAAAATATTTCAGTCGCAAGAAAACGAAGGCGCGTGGCAAAAAAACGGTAAATAATGAATAATTTTGACCTGTGGATAACTTTTCCGCGAGTTCCTTAAAATGTGCTATAATATAAATATGCGGGATTAATCTCCGTAAAAAGCATACTGGATATAAAAACAAAACCATTTTGTTCTTTAGAGAGCAAAATGTTTATATAGGGGGGTGTCCTTTCGAGCGCGCATCAGTGTGCTTTTTTTATCAGATGATTTAATTTTACCGCGATGAAATATAAAGGAGGTAACAATAATAACAATTTACAGTTACCGCTTAAAGACGCGGAGATGCTTAAAATGTACGAGGAATCCGACCATTTTACTTATCTCCTTTACCATCGTGATTGCAGGGCGTTGATAGGCAAAGCGAATATTCTTAATCGTTTTGACGATTGGGAAGCGATTTGCCACAATTGCAAAAAAATCATTCCGGTTAATCAAATAAAATTTGTAAGAATTGAAAAAAAATGAAAACAAAATAGGCGATTGAAAGCTTTCGAGCGACAATCTGCCATACCGAATCAAGTGTCCTTTAGAGCGCACCCCGCAAGGGGCGCGCTTTTGATTTGATAAAAAACTATTTTTTAAAAAAACGTCGGCCATTATTAAAGGAGGTCAAAGGTCGAGGCGATTAGAAAATTAATAAAAGAAAGGAGAACAAAAATATGAAAAAAATAAATATTCGCAAAGATAAAATATTTTCAGTTATTTCCGCGACTGTTCTGATAAGTTTTCTCGCTTGCGTGTTTAATTTGTCTGTTTTAATAAGCAACGTGAAAGCCGCCCAGCTTACTCAAGCGGAAGATACATTGTCGGATTCCGACCTTGGGGTTAAGGCGAATCACACCATAAAATTCACCACCAAAACTTTAATTTCAGCGAGCTCAACCATTGTTATAGATTTTCCTGATTCGTTTTCAACCACAAGCACGCCGGCTTTTTCAGAAACAGACCCGTTGGATTTTGATATTACCACATCAACATCCAATAATATCACAGTAAACGCGGCAGGAAGTTGTCCTGTAAGCGGTTTGACGGAATTTGAAATTACATCAATTTCAGCGGAAAATGTGTTTACGTTCACTCATTGCAGCGGAACAGACCCGATAGCCGTAAGCACCCCGCTCACGATAAAAATTGGCACAAATACAACGGTCGGAGGGGTCGGAGACAGCCAAATAGTCAACCCGCCAACAGCCGGTTCTTATCAGATAGACGCAACAGCTCCGGCGGGGACAACGGCAAAAATATTAGTCGCGATTATAGATGATGTGGTTGTAACCGCGTCTGTTTCCACGAATTTTACATTTACGATTGCAGGCGTGGCATCGGGACAAGCTATCAATGGGGATGGGGTGCTAACATCCACTGGCGCGACTGCCACAGAATTGCCGTTCGGCGAATTGACCCCAAATACTCCAAAGGTACTCGGGCAAACGCTTTCAGTTTCAACCAACGCCAAAAACGGTTTTATTGTGACAGTGCAACAGGATCAAAGTCTGCTCAGCGTAAACGGCGCAGATATAGATACATTTAAAGATGGGGCAAGCACGGCTACGCCCGAAGCGTGGGCAGTTCCAACTGCCACATTGGACAGTGAAGCGACATACGGACATTATGGCATTACAAGTGAGGATTCCGATTTAAACATTGATGAGTTCGGCGTGGCAAAATATGCCGGAAATTTGGGCACCCCCCGCACCGTGTTTTCACACACGGGTCCGGCAAACGGAACAACGGCCGACAAAGGTCAAACAAGAGTTGGCATAAAAATTGAAATCTCGGCATTGCAAGAAGCGGCGAATGACTACACCAATTCGCTTACTTATGTGGCAACACCGACCTTTTAAAATCAGCTAAATCACGCGATAAGAATCCTTTATCCGCTCTCCTAAGGTGTGAACCCTGAACTCCCGCCCGCAAGCAGGACGGGAGTTCGGGCTTGCGCTTTAATCTTAATCAATTGAAATATGAAAAAAAGATTTATATTTTATTTATTGCCGGTTTTAATTTGTTGTTTTTTGATGGCTCCGGCGAAAATATTAGCTCAAGAAAATTCCAATGTTGGCATAAAAGTTCAGCCATCAATCATTGAAGAAAAAGTTGAGCCCGGCCAAACATTTTCTTCAGTTTTGCATGCGTCTAATTTAGGCGCGGAAAAAAGTTTGTATTATGTCATTAAACGCGATATATCGTCTCTTGATTCCGAAGGCCATCCGATTTTCGCGAAAGAAGGAGAAAAAACCGGCTATGAAATTTCGTCTTGGATACAAATAACTTCGGAAGCGGTGGAAATTTCTGGCGGAGGAACGGTTGATATACCCTATTCCATTACAGTTCCGAAAGACGCGGCGCCAGGAGGACATTTTGGCAGTATTTTTCTCGGCACCGACCCGTCTCGCACGGAAGAGAGCGGAGTTGGTATAAATTATCAGGTCGGCACCATTATAAATTTGCGCATAGCCGGAGAAGCATCCGAAGAGGCGCGCGTCAGGGAATTTTTCACGGACAAGGCGGTTTATTTTAAACCGAGTATCAAATTTACAACAGGAATTGAAAACAACGGCAATACTTTGATTAAACCGCGCGGTCCGATTGAAATTATAAATAATTTCGGACGGAAAATCGCGGTGTTAAAAATGAACGACGATGCCGCGGCCGTGTTTCCTGGCGCGAGCCGTCAATTTGAATTAGTATGGTCAACGGATGAAATTTTGTTCGGCAGATACCAAGCGGTGATGAGTTTGGCTTATGGCGACGAAGAAATCAGAACCATATCCGATGATTTGTCGTTTTGGGTTCTTCCTCTCGGTATTATTTTGCCGTCTGCCGGCGCCATATTGGCCTTGTTCGCTTTGGCTTACATTTTCGCCAAACTTCACATAAGGAAGAAACTTCGCCAAAGCGGTATTAAAGATTATTCATGGAAAGAGAAAAGAAAACATTGTTGCGGGCCTTCTTTGGCCGCGATTATCATATTTGTTTTAGCTTTCGCTCTGGTTCTATTCATACTATTCGCTTAATATATGCGGGAAAAGACAAAAATTTGGTCGGCTATGATTTTCTGCTTGTCGGGATTTTTTCTGGCCGCGTTTATTTTTGACAAGATACCAAATTTCATTGAAGCGGAAAATTTTAAAATTTTGGAATTAGCCGAACAGTTGAGAAGTGAAAAAGCGACAGCCGAAGAAAAAGAATTAATAATATCCACTTTCGCGGCGGAGCACGACAAAGGAACGAGCGTGTCCGCCGCGGTGGAGGCGAATTCGTTCAACCAAGTGGTTTCAATGTTAAAAGACAAGGAAATCGCATTATCGGAAAAAGAAAAAATTATTTTTGAAAAAGAAAATAATTTTATCGGAGAAGTTGAGGGCTTGGACACGACAGTGCGTTTTTTGACGATTTTTACATTGGCCCTGCTTTGCCTCGTGTCATTAAATTTTTATTTTGACGCGAAGCGCCGCCGCGTAAACGATTGAATATGAAAACGGCAAAATTATTGATTATTTTATTGGTTGTTTTGATGCTTTGCGCGGCGCCCGCTGGCGCCGCTGTTTTAACTTTTACGAGCGACCTTTTGTCAAATTCGGCTCCTGGCGTTGAATCAAATCATACTATTAAATTTACAGCAACAAGAGATGTCCCTTTTTCCGGAAAAATTGTCATACAACCAGAGACAGGTTTTTTTGAAATTCCGGACCAGCTTGGTTTGGAAGATATTGATTTTTTAATAAACGGAGCGAATAAAAAAATAGCTTTGTCTGCCGGTGTCGGATCTGGAAGTTCAATAGGGCTTTCAATTGAGTATGGAAATTCAGGAAAATTTATTTTTACTTTGAACGATTCGGAGAAAATTCAAGCGAATGACGAAATAACCGTAAAAATAGGAACACAAGCGAATTTTGAAGGCGCTGGCGCGCATCGTTTGATAAATCCCATCGGCATCGGGGATTATAAAATTTTTATTGAAACAATATCCGCGTCAAGCGTTATTTTGGACAAAGCCAACGCGATGATTTTTATAATTTCAAAAGTTAGTGTCGGCGCGTCAAAAGAAAAAGAGAAAGTAAAACCTCCAGTGGTTGTTCCTCCTGTTTCTTCTGCCGGAGGCGGTGGCGGCGGGGGAGCGATACCGTTAATTCCGGCGCCGCCGGTGGCGATTCGCGTAACTTCTCCGAATGTGATTTTAAAATTTGAAGCTACAAACGCCGAAATAATGGCTATTTCGGAAAATACCGATTTCAAAGGATCTTCGTGGGAAAGTTATAAACCGTCAAAATCTTTTGTTTTGTCTTCCGGACTTGGATTGAAAAAAGTATATGTCAAATTTCGTAACTGGTATGGAACCGAAACAGAGGTGAAAACTTTGTATTTTTTTGTCGTAAGTCAGATATTTGAAAAACCAACGGCCGCGACATCAACGGTTTCCGCAGGAGCGGTGGATGTTTTGAATCCTTTCTCAAACATTAAAATAACGCGAGTCGCCAACGCGATTTATCAAAAAGGGGATTTTTTTAGATTTTATTATGAATATAAAAACCAAAAAGGTAAAACGGATTCTTTTAAAATTATCAGGCAGTTTTTAAATAAAAATGGAAAAGTCGTTCGCGCAGCGTTCGCGCAAACGACGTTGAAAAAAAACGGAGTTTTCAGTTTTAATGTAAAAGATATTATAGATAATAATATAAAATCAGGCGAATACTCGATAAAAATAAAAATACTTGATAAAAAAAACAAGTTATTGGACGAAAATGGATTTGTCGTCGCGATAAAAAATCCTGAAGAAAAAAAGTTTGTTTTAAGTTCAACTTCAACTTTGGCGTATTCCGATATATATTTCAGCGGATCATTTTTTGATAAAAATAAAATGTCAGCAAAATTGCCGTTTGTTTTTAAATTTCAATACGGCTTCGGCAATCAAGGCGAACAAACAAAAAAAATTCGTTTAGCTCGGCAGCTTCTGGATGAGTATGATAATGAATACAGCATTGACAAAGGCAAATGGACTTTGGCTTCCGGCGCGGTGAACAGCTTATCTGTCAAACAATCTTTAAGTTCGCGATTGCCGACTGGAAATTACACCATTCGCGTATCGGCTTTTGACGCGATATCCGGCGATTTGCTCGCGGAAAATATTTTAGGATTGGCGATAAAATAAAATTTAAAAGCGATTTAAAAAAGTCATCCCATGGTTTGAATCGCAGGATGACTTTTAATTTTTATATTTGTCATGGGGATGACAACGAAGATTACCACCTGTGCCAGGTTTATTTTATCGCTTCAATTATTTTTTCAAGTATCCCCGGATAATGTCTCGCGATTTGAGCGAGGACTTTTCTGTCCAATTTTATTCCTTGTTTTTTGAGCTTTCCCATAAACACGCTGTAGCTCAAACCTCTTGCGTCAAGCGCGGCATTGATTCTGGCGATATTAAGCCCGCGGTTGATTCTTTTTTTTGTTTTGCGTCCTACAAAAGCGTATTGTCCGGCTTTCATTTTGGCAACCTTGGCAACTTTTATTTTTGATTTTCTGCCCCAGCGGTAGCCCTTCGTGTGTTTTAATATGCCTCGTCTGCGTTTGGCATGAAGAAGACCGCCTTTTATTCTTGTCATATTTTTATTTCATTAAATTAGTGTCAATTATTCCATGAAAAGATTCGCTCAAAGTGACGGCTTTTCTTTTATTGCGTCTGGTGTTGCCCGATTCTTTGGCGTTAAAATGACTTTGTCCGCAAGCGCGCTTCACGACTTTGCCGCTTTTGGTTTTTTTAAATCTTTTGGCCGTGGCCTTGTGTGTTTTTATTTTGTTCATATGTTTAACTTTTTACTATTATAGATGTTATTTTATTACCCTGTCTTTCCGCCGGCTGGTCAACGCGTATTTGCATTGCTTTACCGACATCTTCAATAAATTTTTTTATTACCGCGAAAGCCATCGGACCTTGCTGTAATTCGCGCCCTTTCAATATGATTTCAATTTTCGCTTTGTCTCCGCCGTTTAAAAAATCAACGGCCTGGTCTTTGCGAATTTCCAAATCATGCGCGCCGATACGCAAAGATAAGCGAACGCATTTTATTTTCATCACATGCTGGTGCGCGCGCCGCAAACGGTCCTGTTTTTCTTGCTGATATTTAAAATGCCCGAAATTCATAATTTTAGCGACAGGCGGTTCAGCTTTCGGATTTATTTCCACCAAATCCATTTCTTGTTCGCGCGCCAAATTAATCGCGTCCTGCGTCTTCATAATACCCAAACCTACGCCTTCGTCGCCGATAACAAAAACTTCGCGGGCGACAATGCGTTCGTTAAAACGAAAATCTTTTTTTTCTTCAATAATTTTCGGTCTCCTTCTTGATATTCTCATAATACTCTGATTTATTTGTGGAAGTGGCGAGAGTTGAACTCGCGTCTAGAAAATTACGACAGCGCCATCTACATACTTATTTCCCTTGGTAATTTAATCAACCGAATATGAAGGGAGCAAAAATTCGATTGGCGAGCCGAATAACTTTCAATGATTTTCGTACGGCGGCGAACATCATCTACTCTCGGTAAGTGACACCGCAATTAGCTACCGAGCGTCGCTAACGCGATGGACAACCGCAATTAAGCGATTGACGGAGCGAAACTGTAGCCGGCGCTAAAAGCGTTGGCTAAAACAGATTTCACTTTTGAAAATAAGTTAGCACTTATTATTTTTCTTCGATTTTTAACGAGACCGGAGACATCTCGGTATGCCGGCGGAGCCGAAGATTTCTGTCGAAACCCGACACCCCCATAACTAATTTCCAATTATCCTGCCTACTGGCAGGCAGGCAATTATCCATTTTTTCCCCATTTGGGAGATCTCCCGAAGGGGGAAAAATGTCATTTAAAAATTTTTTTGCTTTTGCGCCCTGCTTAATTCTTTTTTTAAATCTCGTTCTTTCAATACTTCTCTTTTATCGTATTTGTGGCGGCCGCGAGCAACGGCGATTTCCACTTTGACAAGATGGTTCTTAATATACACCATCAACGGCACTATTGTCAAGCCCTTTTCTTGCGATTTTCCCCTTAAATAAGCGATTTGTTTTTTATGGAGTAAAAGGCGACGGCTGCGCGTTGGGTCATATTGCGGAATTGGACCTGCTTGCGGGTATGCGCTAAAATGAGCGTTTGTAAGCAAAGCGTCATTTCCGTGGAACGTAACGAAGGCGCCTTTTAAAGAAATTGTTTTATTTTTCGCGGATTTTACTTCTTGTCCGGACAACACTAAACCGGCCTCCATTTTTTCCAGAATTTCATAATCAAACAGCGCTTTTTTATTTTCAGCCAATATCATAATTATTCGCGAAATTAAACTTAAAATTAGTTTAGCACAAAAACGCGTTATTGACAAAATTGGCAAAATCTAAAAAATTTGATAAACTTATTATATATGTTTAGATCCGTTTCATTTCATCCTAAATTCGCGGCAACGTTGGAAGCCATTTTTTGTATTGTTATGTTATGGTGGCTGAAAAACCTTGGCGTCTGGTGGGTGCTTTTTTTATGGATTTTTTTCCGTTTGGCGCTTTTGGCGGCTTTGGCGCGATTGGTATATTATCCGCCACAATTAAATCGTTGGCATCATTTTTTTTCGCTGTTGATTTTTTACGCTGGCGTAATGTCGCTGTTGCTTTTTATAGAATGGCCTTGGGCTTGGTATCTCACGGCGATGATTTTTGTTTTTTTTCCGGCGTTCAGTTTTTGGCTTTTGCCTCCGCAAGAAGTAAAACTCGCTTTTATGTCAAAATCTCACCGTTCGTGGCGTTTTATAATGAGCACAATAGGAATTTCGGGTTTGTATGCCGGGATTTGGGCGACTTTTACTTTTCAAATTGTAGAGAGTAGTTATAAGTTTCTTTGGCTTGGCGCGGTGGCGGCAGTATCTTCTTTGGTTGCCGGTTGGTGGTGGCGCGAATATGGCATAGAAAAAAATAAACAGTTTTTTTTATGGTTGGGCGCTTGGTTTTTAATAAATTATGAATTATTTTGGGCATTGACGGCTTTGCCAATAGGATATTTGGCCGGAGGATTAACGATGGGTTGGATTTGGTATGTTTTATGGCTTTTGGCTCGTTTCTATCTCTCAAAAGAAGGGTTAAATTGGCAAAAACAAAGAGTTTTTGTCATTATAAACATCTTTCTTCTTTTACTTTTTTTGATTTTTATTGTAAGATGGAAATGATATTATGAAAATTCCCCCCCACCTTCCTTTACATTGTTGCGATATAAATGACCATAAGCTTTGGCAAAGATTAAAGCTTTTTTTTGTTGTCGCCATTTTTGGGTTGATTGCCGGTATGAGCGGAGCATCAATAATTTTGGGTTGGGTTTGGCCGAATTCAAACGAAGGAGATTATTGGCTGCAATCTTACGCGATGCGCAACAACGCCATTTATCAATTGGAAGACAGAATTAAAATAGAAATGTCTGAGCGTTCCGCCGAAGTATATCGCGGTTCGATCGGTTTTTACGGCAATAATTATTTGAATAAAAAAATTGGCGATGCCATAATGGTAAGTTCAGACGGATGGCTGGTGATGTACGCGCCGGATTATGATAGAAATTTTAAAAATCTTTATTTGATTTTATCGGATGGCTCTGTTAATCGTCCTGAAAAAGCGTTGTTGGATAATTATTCCGACATTCTTTATTTAAAAATCGTCAATAAACAATTTAAAATAACCAGCTTCGCGGAAAGGTCAGGAGCGTATTATGAAGACGTGTTTGTGAATGAAAACGGCGGTTGGCAGCATACTGTTGTCGGACAGCCGAAATATAATTTGTTTGACGCGTCGCATTTGGACGGAGTTGTCTCATTTTCTTATTCGTTGGAAGGCGATTTTACGGCCGGCTCAACTGTTATAAACAGTCAGGGAAGATTATTGGGTCTGGTGAATAAAAATGGCTCAGTTATCCCGGCGGTTGTTTTAACGAAAATTTTGCCTTCTGTTTTGAATAAACAAAAAATCATTTATCCGTCTTTGGGCGCGGAAGGTTGGTTCAGCGAAGATAAACCGCTGGTCGTAAAAAATGAAAAAGTGGGCGGGTTCGCGGTGAACAAAATTTGGTCGTCCGGCAGTTTGCTTAAAAAAGGCGATTTGATTTTGGAAATTAACGGCCAGCCTGTTGCCGCCGCCACGTTCGGAAGTTTTTTAGACAGCGAGAGCGTCCGTCTCACGGTTCTCCGCAATGGAAAAAATATTACCATTGAAACAAAGATTTTAAATATGGAAATATAAATATATGACACAATCTTTATTAAAAAATGTTCGTCTTATTTTTTTCTGGGGAATGGTTTTTGCTTTTATATTCGCCGCCGCAAGTTTATTTTTTCCATGGCAATACAGCGCCCAAAGCGAAGTTTTGATAATTTCTCGCGACAGTTTAAACACGGACCCATACACGCAAATAAAATTATCGGAAAGAATCGGAGAAAATTTAACGCAAATTATAAAGACATCAGATTTTTATAACAAAGTGATGGAGGCGCCCTTGGCGAATTTTAATAAAACTGACTGGCAGGCGTTGAATGAGCGGCAACAAAGAAAAAAGTGGCAAAAAGACGCGCGCGGAGAAATGGTTTACGGCACGAGCATGATGAAAATCAACGCGTATGGTTCAACAAAAGAAGATGCGTCCGCTCTTGCCGGAGCGGTAACGCAGGTGCTGGTTACTCGCGGTTGGGAATACATAGGTAACGATGTAACCATAAAAATCGTAAGCGCGCCGCTTGCGTCTCAATTTCCGTCCCGTCCGAGTTTTGCTTTAAACGCCATTATTGGTTTTGCGACAGGAATTTTTATTTGCGGTTTTTGGGTCGTAAAATACAAACGGGCGAAGTGGGTGGATTAAATATGTTTTCTTCAGAAAATGTTAACGAAATACACCGCGCTTTGCAAAAAAAATACGCAAGAGGATTGGTTTTGCTCGGAGGAAGTTATTTGCACGGCGAGGCGGATGAAAAAAGCGATATTGATTTTTATATTGTCGCCGGCATAGGCGATTTTTTAAGTTATTTATCTGACAAAAAAGGAGCGTTGGAAATTAAAAATAATTACGGAAATAACATAAATATCGCGTTTTTGCCGAAATTTTTTTTTAAACGCGGATGGAATTATATTTATGGAAAAGACGTGGGTGGCAAAGAATATATTTCGGGGATTGACGAAAAAATAATTTTTCGCAATTCTTTAAAATTGGCGTATTTTCATTATTTAAAATTTTTATTGTCGCCGGTTGAAGAAAAAGAAGCGCATTTTCGCAAATCCGCGAAGATGACGGCCGCCGCTTGCGGACGCGTTGAAAAACAAAAACCGTTTTTTCTCGTTGAAAATCTTTTAAAAAATACGCGCTGTATTGACATCGGCGAACAAAATTTCATCGCTGATATTTTGCGAAAAAAAGACATTAAAATAAACTTTGAAAATAATAAAAATTCCGAAAAACTTTTGGCGATTATTGACAAAATCCGCGATTCAAATAAAAATAGTTTGAATTTTTATCTGCCGAATTATTTGATTTATAACATTCATTTTATAAAAAAAGGCGATTTTAGTTTTGTTTTTTCCAATCCTGACAAAGCAGTGGTGGAAAAAATATCCAGCGGCGTAAGAAATGATAATTTGCGCGAACTTTTTGATGAAATGAAAAAAATTATTTTGCCAATTTACATAATTTAACGTTGAAAGTATGGATTTGATAATTCACCCGGATGAAATTTTTTTGAAAGGAGGAAACCAGCCGTTTTTTTATAGATGCCTGCTTGACAATTTGAAGAAACTTTTTCCGTTTTCTAAATTTCAAAGAGTTGAAAGCGGAATTTTGGCTGAAAAATTTAAAGGAGAAGACGCGGAAAGATTAAAAAAAATTCCTGGCATCTCCAATTTCGCGCGCGCGACAAAAGTTAAAAGTGAAGTTGAAGAACTTAAAAAAGCCGCGGGCGATTTTGTTTTTTCCGCGGATATTAAAACTTTTCGCATCACCGCGAACAGGACATGGAAAGGATACGAGCTGTCTTCGTATGAATTGGAGAAACGGATAGGCGACTATATACGGATTAAAAAAAAGTTGAAAGTTGATTTAAAAAATTACGATATTGATATACGACTAAATATTGGCAAAAATGAGTCTTTTGTTTATACTGAAGTTGTGTCCGGAGCCGGAGGTTTGCCGACCGGGTCTTCCGGAAAAGTACTATGCCTTCTTTCCGGAGGAATAGATAGCCCTGTGGCGGCGTATCAAATGATGAAAAGGGGGGCTGAAGTGGTTTTGGCGCATTTTCAAAACCAAACAACCGTTTTAAACGAAGTGTCGCAAAAAATTTTTGATTTGGCGCTGGCGCTGGCGCGTTATCAGCCGAAAGTAAAATTGATAATAATTCCTTTCGCGGAATATCAAAAAGAAACAGTGAAAAAAATACCGGCCGATTGCAGAATGATAACTGTTCGCCGTTTATTTTTTAAAATAGCGGAGAAAATAGCCAAAAAAGAAAGATGTGGCGCTTTGATTACCGGAGATAGTCTGGGACAGGTAGCTTCGCAAACTTTGGAAAATATGAATGCGATTTATTCCGCGACCGACATGTTAAAATTTCCGCCGCTTATCGGTACGAACAAAAGAGAAATTATGAATATCGCCGCCGATATCGGCGCTTTAGAAATTTCAAATCGTCCGTATGAAGATTGTTGCAGTTTGTTTGTGGCAAGACATCCTGTGATAAAATCAAACATTGATAAAATTTTGGAAATTGAAAAACGGCTTGATTTTTCAAATTTTAAAGCCGATAATTTTGAAGAATTCATTTTTAAATATGACAAATGAAATAGTGATAGATATAGAAACGCAAAATAGTTTCACTGAAGTTGAAAATGATTTTAAAAAATTAAAAATTTCAGTGGTTTCCATTTATCAATACTCAACAGACACGTATCAAAGTTTCGTTGAAAGCGAATTCGGAAAACTTTGGGCGATTTTGGAAAAAGCTGACAGAATTATCGGATACAACAGCGAACATTTTGATATGCCGATTTTAAACAATTATTATATGGGTGATTTGCTTTTATTGCCACATTTGGATATTATGAAAAAAGTGAAGGACAGCATAGGTGTTCGGATTAAATTATCGGATTTGGCCGAAGCGACTTTGGATAATGTGAACAAAAGCGCTGATGGTTTGCAGGCGATAAGATGGTGGAAAGAAGGAAAAATAGACGAGATAAAAAAATATTGTGAGCAAGATGTAAGAGTAACGAAAGAAATATACGATTTTGGAAAAGCGAACAAACAGTTGTTTTATAAAAATTTTTCCGGAGAAACGATTCCTTTCGCGGTAAATTTTGATTGCCAAACCGCCGCGGACGCGGTAAAAAAAAACATTAATCTTACATTACCTTTATAATGTTTTGTAATATGTTGCCAAAACCAAAAAAAATTCGTGAAATATATTTTGACCACGCGGCGACGGCTTACACCGATGAGCGCGTTGTTAAAGCGATGTTGCCGTATTATTCCAAAATATACGGCAATCCGTCGTCTTTGCATCGCGCCGGACGCGAAGCAAATGCCGCTGTCAACGACAGTCGCCGTAAAATCGCGCAAATACTCCACGCATTGCCGGAAAATATAATTTTTGTAGGCGGAGGCACGGCCTCGGATAACTTGGCGATTTACGGAACGGCGCGCGCGCATGAACAGCGCGGAAAACATATTATTACAATACCGATTGAACACCACGCTGTTTTGCATCCGTTGGAAGACTTGGAAAAACAGGGCTGGGAAATAACAAAAGTAAAAGTTAATGAGGAAGGTTTTGTAAGTCCGGAAGAAATTTACAAATCCATAAGACCGGACACGGTATTGATAAGCGTGATGTATACAAATAATGAAATCGGAGTCATAGAGCCGATAGCGGATATCGGCCGAGTGATTTTAAAATACCGCAAAGAACACAATACTCCATATCCGTATTTTCACACGGACGCTTGCCAAGCCGCCGGATACCTTAGTTTGGATGTGGAAAAATTACACGTGGATTTTTTAACTTTGAACGGCAGTAAAATTTACGGTCCAAAAGGCATTGGCGCGCTTTACATCAGGAGGGGAATAAAAATAAAACCGATGATTTTGGGCGGTGGACAGGAAAGAAATTTAAACGCCGGCACGGAGAATGTTCCCGGGATAGTCGGTTTGGCCAAGTCGTTGGAAATAGCGCAAAACGAAAAAGAAAAGGAGAATAAAAAAACTAGAAATCTTTCTTCGTATCTTTGGAAAAAAATTCAAGAAAAAATTCAAAACATAAAATTAAACGGACCGGAAATAGGGGACGGCCGTTTACCGAGCAATTTAAATATCACTTTTATGGATATTGAGGGAGAATCTTTGCTTTTGTATTTGGATGAATATGGCATTATGTGTTCAACCGGTTCTGCATGCACCTCCGAGTCGCTGGAACCGTCGCATGTTTTGCGCGCGCTTGGAATGCCTTATGAATACGCGCATGGCAGTTTGCGTTTCAGCTTGGGCAGGCGAAATACAAAACAAGATGTTGATTATTTAATGAAATATTTACCCGTAATTGTTGAACAGCTGCGTGAAATGTCGCCGGTGCGTATGGAAAAACAAAAACACGCGAGATACAAATAAATTTGAATTATTGTCTTATGTCAGACGAAGCGATAAAAAAAGAAAACTTATCGGAAGAAGTAAATATCCGCGAAGCTGGCGGGGGTGGTTGGCTGTATTCGGATGTTGTCAAAGACCATTTTTTTAATCCTCGCAATTTTATGCGCTACGGCGAGGAAGAAAAATTTGAATTTAACGCAATGGGCAGAGTCGGTTCTCCGGCTTGCGGAGACGAAATGGTTTTATGGCTTAAAATAGAGCCGGAAACCGAAAAAATCAAAGAGTGCCGCTGGCGCACTTTTGGTTGCGGTTCTGCCATCGCGTCCACTTCTGTTTTAAGCGAAATGATAACCGAAAAAGACGGAATGAAAATTGAAGATGCGTTAAAAATTAAACCGCAAGACATTATCGCTCGGCTTGGCGGTTTGCCGGACAGAAAAATTCACTGTTCGGTTTTGGGAGATAAGGCGTTGCAAGCGGCGATAAACGATTATTTCCGCAAAACAGGTAAGCACGAACGGGTGCTTACCGCCGGCGCGAAAGTGATTGATTCTGTTTTAAACATTACGGATAAAGATATTGAAGAAGCGGTTTTGGAAGGCGCGAAAACCATTGAAGATTTGCAAAAAAAATTAAAAATCGGAGCTTTAGGCAAGGATTCGTTGCCGGCTGCCGAAGAATTATTAAAATTTTATTTGGAAAAATATTTTAAATCTTAATTTCATAATTTTATGATTAAAATAGATAAGGAAAAATGCATCGGTTGCGGAGCGTGCATAGCTGTCGCTGAAAATACTTTTAAATTTGACGATGACGGAAAAGTCGGAGTGGCGAATGAAACAGGCGACGACGCGGAAACTATAAAATCGGCCGTTGAGACCTGTCCTGCGCAGGCGATAACGATTGAGTAGAAAAACAGTTAAAATACCCCCTTAAAAGGGGTATTTTTGATTTATTTTGGCTTTTTTAGTATAATATGGTTATATGGCAGGAAAACTATATATAGTGGCTACGCCAATAGGAAACTTGAGCGATATAACTTTGCGCGCGCTTGAAACATTGAAAAGCGTTGATTTTATATTATGTGAGGACACGCGCGTGACAAAAAAGTTGTTGGAACACTACAAAATCGGAAAACCTTTGATAAGCTATCACCAGCATAGCGATGAAAAAACGATTAAAAATATTAAAAAATTATTGGACGAAGATAAAAATTTGGCGTTAGTCACTGATGCCGGAACACCGGGAATAAGCGACCCTGGAAATTTATTGATTAGGGACATCGTCTGTGATTGTCATTCCCGCGAAAGCGGAAATCCACACTGTCATTTTGATTGTAACGGAGGAATCTCTTTTTATAATCGCGCGATGGATTCCCGCTTTCGCGGGAATGACAATATTATACCGATTCCAGGCCCCTGCGCCGCAGTCGCCGCGTTGTCAATTTCCGGATTTCCAACCGATAAATACGTTTTTATGGGTTTTCCTCCTCATAAAAACAAACGGCAAAAATTTTTTAAAGAATTAAAAGAGCAAAAATACACTGCTGTGTTTTATGAATCTGGCCATCGCATAAAAAAATGTTTGCAAGAGCTAAATGATATTTTGGAACCGAAAAAACAGATAATCGTATGCAGAGAACTTACAAAAATGTTTGAAACGATTTACAGAGGAACGCCAGCGCAAATTTTAGAAAATATGAAAGAAGAAAGAGGGGAATTCGTAGTAGTAATCCAATCTTAATTTTGATTTTGTTTATGCCATTAAAAAAACAAAAATATTATATCACCACGACTTTGCCGTATGTGAATGCGGAGCCGCACATCGGTTTTGCTTTGGAAATAATACAAGCTGATGTTTTGGCGCGATTTCATCGTTTGTCAGGCGATGAAGTTGTTTTCAACACAGGAACCGACGAACACGGAATGAAAATATACCATAAAGCTTTGGAACAAAAAAAAGAACCTCTGGCTTATTGTGACGAATACGCGGCAAGGTTTGACGCGCTAAAGCAAGCACTTGATTTAAGCTACACGAATTTTATCCGCACCACTGACCCCCATCATATCAAAGCCGCGCAAGAATTTTGGATGCTGTGTTTCAAAAACGGCGATATTTATAAAAAAAATTATCAAGTTAAATATTGCATCGGCTGTGAAATGGAAAAAACCGATTCCGAGCTAATGGACGGCAGATGCCCGATACATCCTAAAATGGAATTGGAGCAAATTGAAGAAGAAAATTATTTTTTTAAATTTTCAAAATATCAAAAAAATTTGCTGGACATATACGAAAAAAATCCAAAATTCGTCATACCAAAAAATCGTTTGCGCGAAATAAAGAATTTTGTTGAGTCGTGTCTACAAGATTTCAGCATTTCCCGCCTTAAATCCAAAATGCCATGGGGTATTGAAGTTCCAAATGATTCTGAACATGTGATGTATGTTTGGTTTGACGCTCTTATAAATTATATCTCAACCATCGGCTGGCCCGACGACATAAAAAAATATAATTCTTTATGGCCAGGGTTACAGGTGGCCGGCAAGGATAACTTGCGCCAGCAATCGGCAATGTGGCAGGCAATGCTTTTGTCAGCGGGTTTAAAGCCGTCAAAACAAATTTTTATTCACGGATTTATAACATCAGGAGGCCAAAAAATGAGCAAATCGCTTGGAAATGTGGTTGACCCGTTTGAGATTGTAAATAAATACGGAACCGACGCGACGCGTTATTACCTTTTGGGCGCGATGCCGGCTTATGAAGACGGTGATTTTACAGTTGAAAATTTTGAAAAATTTTACACGGCTCATTTGGCGAATGGTGTCGGAAATCTTACTTCGCGTATTTTAACAATGTTGGAAAAATACAGCGATGGAAAAGTTCCGTCAAAATCCGAAGCGTTTTTTGACGTAAAGAAATTTTGGCAAGATTACGAAGATGCTTTGGGAGAATTCGCGTTTGATAAAATTATCATTGCGATAAATGAGTTGGTTTCAAAATGCGATGAATTGATTTCTGAACAAAAACCGTGGGAAAAAGCGAAAAAAGGCGAGGATATTTCAGAGCTTCTTTATCAACTGGCTGAGTGTTTGCGCCATATTGGAATTTCGCTTTTACCTATTATGCCGAGAACCGCGGAAAAAATTCTTAGCGGTTTAACTATCAGGATTGAAGACATTGTTGAATTAAAGAAAGAAATTAAATGGGGAGGATTGGATTGCGGCGTTGATATTAAAAAAGGCGAGATGCTTTTCCCGAGAATTTAATTTGAGACGAAAATTTTTTATTTTTAAAATTTTTTTATATGTCTCTATTTGATACTATACTGCTTATTATCATTGGCGGATTCGGCCTTTTCGGACTTTGGTTCGGGTTGGTGCATACGCTCGGTTCTTTGGTCGGAACTGTTTTTGGAGTGTATTTCGCCAGCCGTTATTATGAACCGGCGGCAAATTGGCTCATCAACATAACCGGCTGGAATGAAAATTTAGCGCGCGTGATAATGTTCGCAGTCGCTTTTGTCATAATAAACCGTCTAATAGGATTGTGTTTTTGGTTTTTGGATAAAATTTTAAGCTTTATTACAAACCTTCCTTTTATTAAAAGCATTAACAAACTTCTCGGGATGGTTTTTGGTTTGTTTGAAGGCGCTCTTGTTTTGGGCATTATTTTTTATTTTATTTCCAAATTTCCTCTGAGCGAATATTTTATGAGCTATATCGCTCAATCGCAAGTCGCTCCGATAACGGTAAAAACCGCGTCAATTCTTTGGCCGCTTTTGCCTGAAGCGATAAGAATGCTGCAAGGAACTGTGCAGGGATTGATTTGATTAAATTTTATGCTTTTTGACACGCATTGCCATATACAATTTAGCGCGTTTAGAGATGACGCGGACGAAGTGATAAAAAAATGTATTGAAAAAGGCGTTGTTTTAAATGTTGTCGGTTCGCAAAAAGACACGAGCGAACGGGCGATAAAATACGCGGAAAAATACGATAATATCTACGCCACAGTCGGGCTGCATCCGATTCATTTGTTTTCCACGGAAGTTGACGAGGAAGAAATAAAATTTAAAACCCGTGAAGAAAATTTCAATTACGAATTTTATAAAAATCTCGCCTGGCATCCGAAAACGATAGGCATAGGTGAGTGCGGTTTGGAACTTTACCATTTACCGGAAGGAATTGACAAAAAAAATTATTTAAATCGTCAAAAAGAAGTTTTTATCACCCAATATCGGCTCGCGAAAGAAATGGATCTGCCAATCGTAATTCATACGCGCGACGCGCATCCAGAAATGATAGAACTTCTAAATTCTTTTAATGAAAAAATTAATGGCGTCGTTCATTGTTATGCTGGAAATTGGGAATACGCGCAAAAATATTTGGCGCTCGGATTGAACATCGGATTTACCGGCGTAATCACATTTCCTCCAAAAAAATTAGAACCGCAAACGCAAATTGATTTGCTGGAAGTCGTTAAAAAATGTCCGTTGGACAAAATTTTAATTGAAACAGACGCTCCGTATCTCGCGCCGCAAATATATCGCGGAAAAAAATGCGAACCGTGGATGGTGGAAGAAGTCGCGAAAAAAATCGCGGAAATTAAAGAGATGAATGTGGCTGAAATATCGGAAAAAACATATAATAACGCGAAAAAACTGTTTTTTAAGGTAAAATGAATTATTCACAGTTCTGATTTTTAAAACCCCTTGACTAACAAGAGGTTTTTTATTATAATAGCGCCGTCTTTAACATACTTTAATATGGTGGAAAAACCGCCGGAAAAAACGAGCGACAGGGAATATTATTTTTTCGCTTTAAAAATTTTTGGCGATTTCGGCGTTACCATAGCGGCCCCGGCGATAATTTTTGTTCTTATCGGTCAACATTTTGACGAGAAGTATGAAAAATACCCGCTTTTTACAGTTCTGTTTTTGCTGGCGGCGTTTTTTCTCACGATAAGAATCATTCAACGCAAAGCTAAAAAATACGGTGAAGAATATCAAAACATGAAATAATGATAATAAACCAGTAAAAATGGTATGCACATACCAACATTGGCTCCGGACACAATTTTTCGTTTAGGCGATTTCCCGATTACGAATACGATGATTAACGCGTGGATTGCAATTTTAATTTTTTTGATTTTGGGAATAATCATTAAAAAAAGAGTATCGCTTAAACCGTCAAAAATACAGAATTTCATTGAATATTTTTTGGATATACTTTTAAATTATTTTGACCAAGTAACAGGAGACAGAAAAAAAACCATGCGTTTTTTACCGCTAGTTGGCTCTGTCTTCTTTTTTATTTTAATATCAAATTGGATAGGTCTGCTTCCCGGAATCGGCAGTATCACATGGGACAATAAGATGCTTTTCAGGCCATCAAACACTGATTTGAATCTTACCGTCGCGATGGCTTTGACATCGGTATTTTTGTCGCACATTATGGGATTATTCGCTGTCGGATTTTTCGCGTATTTGAATAAATTTGTTCAAATCGGCTCCCTTGTTAAAAGTTTTCGCAAAGGGCCGATTGCCATTTTTACCGCTATTATTGAATTGGCTGTCGGATTTTTAGAAATTATCAGTGAAATGGCGAAGGTGTTGTCGCTTTCTTTAAGGTTGTTCGGCAATATATTTGCCGGGGAAGTTTTAATGAGCGTGATGATAAGTTTGGTGGCTTTTTTAGTGCCTACTCCGTTTATGTTGTTGGAAGTTTTAGTCGGCGTGATTCAAGCCGGGGTGTTTTCCATGCTCACGCTCGTTTATTTGACCGTAGCGACATCCAAACCCCACGGGGAAGAAACGTAGACAATGGAATGACAATTTAAAATTTATTAACCGATATTTCTTCATGAGATAAAAAATCAACAAACTCAATTGAAGAATTATCATAAAGAAAGGTCAAAAATATGGAACACGCATCAGTGTTGGTTTTAGCCAAGGCGTTCGCAATAGCCATCGGCGGCATCGGGCCGGCGTTCGGTATCGGCCGTTTGGTCGCCAAGGCCTTGGAAGCCATCGGACGCAATCCGGAGGCATCCGGTAAAATTTTCGTGCCTATGCTTTTGGGCGCGGCTTTCGCGGAGGCCATTGCCATTTACGCTTTGGTTGTCGTATTCACTTTAAAATAGTTTTATCGGCCGCGTCACGCGTTTGCGTGGCGCGTCTAAATAAAACCGTATTATAAAAAATTAAAATAAAATTTTATGTTCTTGAATTTAATAGATATGGCGCTTGCAAGCGAAGAGTCCGCCGAAGTTTCGGGGGAATTGGCATCTATCGCGAATGAAAGCGTTTTGACCGGTTTGGGCATAAATGGTTCAATGTTTTTGGCGCAATTGGTGAATTTCGCCGTTGTTTCGGCAATTTTGTGGTTTTTAATTTTAAAACCGATAACAAAAAAAATGGCTGAAAGGCAAAAAATGATTGACGATAGCATCGCGAATTCAAAAAAAATAGATGAAAATTTATCCAAAAGCGAAAAATCGTATCAAGAAAAAATAGACATGGCAAAAGTGGAAGCGAATAAAATTATGGAAAAAGCCAATTGCGAAGCGAGCCAAACGGCGGATGTTTTAAAAGCTAAAGCTAAAAAAGAAATTGAAGGAGTTGTTGAACAAGCAAGGCGCAATATACAAATTGAAAAAGAAGAAGTAATGCTCGGATTAAAAAAAGAAACAGCCGATTTGATGATATTGGCGTTGGAAAAAATTTTAAACGAAAAAATAGATTTAAAAAAGGACAAAGAATTGATTGAAAACGCGTTAAAAGGCGTAAAAGATTAATTTCGCGAAAACGGTTTTTTATGAAAAAAAATTCCAATAAAACTTATTCCAAGGCGCTTTATAAAGCCGCGAAAGGGCTGAAAGGAAAAGATTTGGAGAAAATACTTGGCAATTTTGTTTTGATTTTGGCGCGCGCCCGCAAATTAAAACAAGCGGAAAAAATCATTGAAGAATTTAAAAAATACGCGAAAAAACAAGAGGGGATTTTAGAAATTAAAATAATTTCCGCGCGAAAAATCAGCGATGATTTGGCGGAAAAAATAGGCAAGGCGTTCAGCAAAAAAGTTGAAATCACGAAGGAAGTTGACGAAAATTTATTAGGCGGATTTATAGTAAAAACGGAAGACAAGATTTTTGACGCGAGCGTAAAAACACAATTAAATAATTTAAAACAAAGATTAATAAAATAGAATTATAAATTTAAAAATTATCACCATATGTCCGTAAATTCCATTGTAGAAGAATTAAGAAAAAACATCGCCGCTTTTGAGAAACAAACCGAAACCGAAGAAATCGGTTCCGTGGTTGAAGTCGGCGACAACATAGCGCGCGTGGGAGGTCTTACGAAATGCCAAGCGAATGAGATGCTTGAATTTCCAGGAGGAACTTTCGGAGTCGCTTTGAACCTTGAAGAAGAGACCGTTGGTGTCGTTCTTTTGGGTGAATCAAGGCATATTAAAGAAGGGGACACTGTAAAACGCACTGGCAGAATTTTGTCAGTGCCGGTCGGAGAAAATCTAATCGGACGCGTAGTGAACCCCCTCGGACAGACCATAGACGGAGGCGCGGAAATTCATAGTGAAAAATTTTATCCGATTGAAAAAATCGCAGCCGGAGTTATGAAAAGAGAACGGGTGAGCCAACCGATGCAAACAGGAATTAAAGCGATTGATTCAATGATTCCAATCGGACGCGGTCAGCGCGAACTTATCATCGGTGACAGACAAACCGGAAAAACAGCAATCGCGATTGATGCGATTATCAATCAAAAAGGCAAGGATATGATTTGCGTTTATGTTGCAATCGGACAAAAACAATCAAAGGTGGCGAGAATTGTCGCAAAATTAAAAGAAACCGGCGCGATGGATTACACGATTGTTGTTTCCGCGAGCGCGTCCGACCCCGCTTCTTTGCTTTATATCGCCCCATACGCTGGTGTGGCCATGGCCGAATATTTTATGGACCAAGGCAAAGATGTTCTGTGCGTTTATGACGATTTATCCAAACAAGCATGGGCTTACCGCGAAGTTTCTTTGCTTTTGCGCCGCCCGCCAGGACGAGAAGCTTATCCTGGAGATGTTTTCTACTTGCATTCTCGTTTGCTTGAGCGCGCTTGCCGAAGAAATCAAGAAGCCGGAGGCGGTTCAATCACGGCATTGCCAATCATTGAAACGCAAGCCGGAGATGTAACCGCGTACATTCCCACCAATGTAATTTCCATTACCGACGGGCAGATATTTTTGGAAAGCGACTTATTTTATCGCGGCATCCGTCCGGCCTTAAACGTTGGTATTTCAGTATCTCGCGTAGGTTCTGACGCGCAAGTAAAACCGATGAAAAAAGTCGCCGGTAAAATAAAACTCGGTATGGCGCAATTCCGCGAGTTGGAAGCGTTCGCTCAATTCGCGAGCGATCTTGACCCTGAAACGAAAAAACAGATTGATTTGGGACAACGGTTGGTTGAAATTTTGAAACAGCCGCAATACGAACCGATGCCTATCGCGAATCAAGTCGCGATAATTTACGCTGTTACAAACGGTCTCGCCAATGATGTTGAAGTAAAAAGCATTCAAGCGTGGGAAAAAAAGTTCCATAATTTTATGAACGCGAGCAAGCAAACATTGCTTGAAAAAATTTCAAATGGAGAATGGAACGAAGACATTGAAAAAGAGTTAAAAGAAGCGGTTGAAGAATTTAAAAAGCAATAAAGAGTATGGGAGTAAACACCAAAGCCATAAAACGCAGGATAAAATCCGTCGGAAACACGAAAAAAATCACCAAAGCAATGGAAATGATTTCTGCGGTGAAAATGCGAAAAGCAGTCGCTAATGTTTTAGCGACTCGCGGTTATGCCAACTTGGCTTGGGCCATGCTTGTTGACGTGGCAAAAAAAACCAACGCCGCTTTACATCCGATTTTAACAAAAAGACCGATTAAAAAAATGGCAGTGATTTTTATCACAAGCAACCGCGGACTTTCCGGCGGCTTCACGAGCAGGCTTTTGCAGGAAACCCATGATTATATAATTGAGGAAAAGAAAAAAACAGGAACTGAAACAGATATTATACTTCTTGGCAAAAGAGGAAGAAAAATTTTTTCGTATTTCAAACATCCAATTTCCGCGGAATTTGAAAAAATAGACATCACAACAAAGATGGAAGAAATTTTACCTATGGCGAGAATGATTATTGCGGAGTATATGAATGGAAAATACGATAAAGTCGCGGTCGCGTACACGGATTTCGTTTCCGCCATAAAACAGATTCCTCGCGTTAAACAAATATTGCCTTTGGAAAAAGAAGATGAACTTTTAGGAAAAATAGGAGAGGATAAAGAAGAAAAAAAATATAACTTTGAATTCAAATTTGAACCAAAACCGGCTGAGGTGTTGTCAATGCTTTTGCCGCGTTTGGTTGAAATGCAAATCTATCAAACTATTTTGGAATCGGACGCTTCCGAACACAGCGCGCGAATGATGGCGATGAGAAACGCGTCTGACGCGGCAGAAGATATGATTAAAGAACTGAATTATAATTTTAACAAAGCGAGACAGGCCGGCATCACGCAAGAAATTTCCGAAATTGTCGGCGGTGTCGCGGCTTTAGGATAATTAAATCATTATTCAATTTTAAAAATAAAATATTCATTAAATTTTTACATTTATGACAGAAAAACAAAATACAGGAATCATAAGTCAAGTTATCGGCGTTGTGGTGGATATAAGTTTTCCTGATAAAATTCCATCCATCTTTAACGCGTTGGAAACAAAAATGCCGAACGGAGACACTTTGGTTTTGGAAGTTCAGCAACATCTCGGTTCAAATATGATTCGCTCTGTGGCAATGAGCACCACGGACGGACTGGAAAGGGGACAGGAAGTAGTTGACACAAACAAACCGATTATGGTTCCGGTCGGACCGGAAACATTGGGACGAATGTATAATGTTGTCGGAGACACGATTGACGGGTTGGGAGAATCAAAAACCAAAAAGAAGTATCCGATTCACAGGCCGGCTCCTTCATTTGACAAACAATCAACAAAGTATGAAGTTTTAGAAACAGGCATAAAAGTTATTGACTTGATTTGCCCATTTTTGAAAGGCGGAAAAGTCGGTCTTTTCGGCGGAGCCGGCGTAGGTAAAACAGTTGTTATCCAAGAATTGATTCGCAATATCGCGCAGGAACACGGCGGTTACTCAATGTTCGCCGGCGTAGGAGAAAGAACGCGCGAAGGAAACGATTTGTATCGCGAAATGAAATCAAGCGGAGTTTTGGACAAAACCGCTTTGGTTTTCGGACAAATGAACGAACCGCCGGGAGCAAGAGCTCGCGTTGCTTTGACAGCTTTGGCAATGGCTGAATATTTTAGAGACGAAGAAGAGAAAGACCTTCTGCTTTTTATTGACAACATTTTTCGTTTTACTCAAGCCGGTTCCGAAGTTTCGGCTTTGCTTGGTCGTATGCCTTCGGCAGTAGGTTATCAGCCGACTTTGGCGACAGAAATGGGTCTTTTGCAGGAACGCATCACCTCCACGGATAAAGGTTCAATCACATCCGTGCAAGCCGTTTATGTGCCGGCGGATGATTTGACCGACCCTGCTCCTGCCACGACATTCGCGCATTTGGATTCAACCGTGGTGCTTAACCGTTCCTTAACCGAACTTGGTATCTATCCGGCCGTTGACCCTCTTGATTCATCTTCAACTATTTTGGACCCGAACATAGTCGGCGAAGAACATTATCGCACGGCGCGCGAAGTGCAAAAAGTTTTACAAAAATACAAGGATTTGCAGGATATTATCGCGATTCTCGGCATGGAAGAATTGAGCGATGAAGATAAAATCACGGTGTCTCGCGCAAGAAAAATTCAAAAATTTCTTTCCCAGCCGTTCTTCGTGGCAGAAACATTCACCGGAACTGAAGGAAAATATGTTCCGGTTTCAAAAACAGTCATGGGTTTTCGCGAAATTTTAGACGGAAAACACGATGACAAACCAGAGCAAGCGTTTTTTATGAAAGGCGGCATAGAAGAAGTAAAATAATTATGAAAATTAAATTTAAAATTATCACTCCGGAGCGGGAAATATTTTCCGAAGAAGCCGAACAAATAACGATGATGACACGAGACGGCGAAATCACGATTCTTCCCGGACATATTCCTTTGATAACGGTTTTACAACCGGGTGAATTAAGATATAAAAAAGACGGAGAAGAAAAATTTTTGGCGGTTTCAGGAGGATTTGCTGAAATGCGCCCGGATAACACGTTGGTTATTTTGGCTGACACCGCCGAATACGCGGAGCATATTGATATTGAAAGAGCCGAGGCGGCGCGCGAAAGAGCCGCGAAAGCGATGAAAGAAACGCGCAATGTTGAAGGTATTGATTACGCGGCTTTACAGGCGCAGTTGGAAAGAGCCGTAAATCGCGTAAAAATCGCCAAAAAATATAGAAAACTTCCACCGATGGCCAACAGATGACGTCATCATGTAATGAGGAATCTTTGTCCGGTTAACAATTTAACCAACATAAGGAAACGTAAAACGTTTCCTTATTTAAATTAAAATTTTTTTACACCTCGTTTTTCCCTTTCTTGCTTTCACGAGCGATTTAGCATAAAATTATATGTATGCCAAACTCATTATCGGACAACTTGAATATAGAACAAAGGCAGGCCGTTGAATATTCTGACGGTTCGCTTTTGATCGTCGCGGGCGCCGGCACAGGCAAGACAACGGTAATTACGCAAAAAATAAAACACCTGATTGACAAAGGACTCGCAAAACCTGAAGAAATTTTGGCATTGACTTTCAACGAAAAAGCCGCGAGAGAGATGATTGAAAGAACGGATGAAATTCTCAATATCGGATATGTTGACTTGCAAATTTCCACTTTTCATTCTTTTTGCCAAAAAATATTGGAAAATTACGGTCTGGACATCGGTTTGCCGAATCAGTTTAAAATACTCGGCCAATCGGACGCATGGATTATAGCGCGCGATAATTTGGAAAAATTCAACTTGGATTATTATCGTCCGCTCGGAAACCCGACGCGCCATGTCCACGAACTTATAAAACATTTTTCCAAATGCAAAGACGAATTGATTTCACCCGAGGATTATTTGAAACACGCGGAAAATGTTAAATTGGACAAAGACAACGCAGATATTGACGAAAAAACTCGTTTAACTGAAATATCCAATGCTTATCACGCTTACAATCAATTGCTTTTGGAAAATAACGCTTTGGATTTTGGCGACCTTATCTATTACGCGAACAAACTTTTGGAAAAACGTCCCGGAATTTTAAAAAAATTAACGGAAAGGTATAAATTTATTTTGGTTGATGAATTTCAAGACGTAAATTGGGCGCAATATTCACTCGTGAGATTGCTTGCCAAAAACGAAATAACGCGAATTACCGTTGTCGGAGACGACGACCAAAGCATATACGCTTTTAGAGGGGCTTCGGTTTCCAATATCTTGCGTTTTAAAGATGATTTTCCAAAAACCAAAGAAATCGTTTTGACGAAAAATTATCGTTCACAACAGGAAATTTTGGATGTCGCTTACAAATCAATACAAAACAACAATCCTGACAGATTGGAAATAAAATTAAAAATAAATAAAAAATTGTCATCAACGCTGGAAAATCTCAAAGAAAGCGTAAAATATATCCATTCAACTACTTTGGATGCGGAAGTCAACGCGGTTGTGGGCGAAATCATTAATTTAAAGAAAAAAAACAAAGACGCTGTTTGGGATGACTTTGCTATTTTGACGCGCGCCAACAATCACGCGGACCCGTTCGTATCGGCGCTGGAAAGACGCGGCATCCCTTATGAATTTTTGGCAGCGTCAGGACTTTATCGCCAGCCGATTATTTTAGATTGTTTAAATTTTTTAAAAGCCGTTGACAATTACCACGAATCATCGGCGATTTTTCGGCTTTTGCGTCTGCCGACATTTGAATTTTCGGAAAATGACACGCAAAAATTCTCTTTTTTCGCCAAAAAAAAATCCATAACTTATTATGAGGCTCTTAAACGCGCTCGGGAAATCGCGTTGTCAAAAAATGGAATCGCTGTTTGCGAAAAAATCGTAAATATAATCCATGATGGTATGCGCGCGGCTCGGCAGGAAAAACCAACCGCTGTTTTATACGGTTTTTTTGAACAGAGCGGGTATTTGAAATATTTGGCAAAAGGGGAAGAATCCGGAGAGAGGGAAATCATACGGCAAATTCACCATCTTAAACAATTTTTTGATTATATAGCCGATTATGAAAAAATAACACCTGACGCGAAAGTAGGCGATTTTTTAGAACATTTTAAATTTGTGATGGACTCGGGCGATTTGGGAATAATAAAACAACCGGAAGAGACGCCTGATTCCGTGAATATTTTAACGATTCATATGGCGAAGGGGTTGGAGTTTAAATATGTTTTTATAGTGAATTTGGTTGAGGAAAGATTTCCTTCTAGAAAACGCGGCGAAGCCATAGAAATTCCATCCGCGCTCGTAAAAGAACAATTACCGGAAGGCGACAGCCATTATCAGGAAGAAAGAAGGCTTTTTTATGTGGCTTTGACGCGAGCGAAAGAAAAGCTGTATCTTGCTGGCGCTGATGATTACGGCGGAACGCGCGGCAAAAAAGCAAGTCGTTTTTTGGCGGAATCAGGATATGTTGAAGAAAACCTCGGCGATAAAAAATCTCTCAAAATCGTAAAAACCGAAAAAATAATTTCAAATTTCAATTCAGCCGGAAAGGCAAAATCGGCATCAGAAGTAAAAAATGATACCACGTATGAAATTCCGAAAGTGTTTTCTTTTTCGCAAATAAAATCGTATGAGGTTTGCCCCTACCAATATAAATTAGCGAGCGTGTTAAAATTGCCTGTCTGCGGCAATCCGATGTTCAGTTTTGGACAAACGATGCACTCGGTTTTTCAAAAATTTTATGAACGATTATTGGAAGTAAATTCAGCGCGGCAAGAAACGCTTTTTAATGAACCGTTAAAACCCTCCGAAAATAAAAATATCAAAGCCCCTGAATTGGATGAGTTGTATAAAATTTATGATGAATGTTGGATTTGCGATTGGTACGCGGATAAAAAACAAAGGGAGAATTATTACGCGGAAGGAAAGAAAATTTTGCGCGAATTTTATAAAACAAACGACAAAAAATGGTCTTTGCCAGTGGCATTGGAGGGCTGGTTTAAAATAAAAATAGGACAGCATCTTTTGCGCGGCAGGATAGATCGCGTTGACCAAATGCCGGACGGAAGATTGGAAATCATTGATTACAAAACCGGCAAAAGCAAAGAAGATATAAAAGGCGATGATAAAAATCAACTTTTAATTTATCAGTTGGCGGTTTCGCAGCTTCCGGAATATAAAAATATCGGGGAAGTGGGGCTTCTTACGTATTTTTATCTTAATGATAATATAAAAACTTCTTTTTTGGGTGAAAAAAAAGAAATTGACAAACTGGAAGGAAAAATAATAAAAACGATAGAAAAAATAATCTCGCGCGACTTTACTCCGACACCGGAAAAATACGCGTGCGAAAAATGCGACTTTAAAGATATTTGCGATTATAAAGCGTAATTTATGGACTCTTTATTTGAAATTTTAAAAGCCAAATCCGCCGCGTCCCCGATGATAAGAAGCGTCAACGCGGCCATGATTGTTGAAAAAGCGAATGATTCCTTGCGGGAATTTTTTAGCGATGACATAAAAAAATACGCGCGGGCGATTTATTGCAAAGATTGTGTTTTGGCAATTGCCTGTTTAAGTTCGGTCGTGGCGCAAGAAATCAAATTGAACGAACTGATGATTGTGGCTTTAATAAACAAAAAAATCAGTCCCGAAAAAGTAAAAAAAATAAAATACATGTCTTAATCCGCGGACCATTGCCAAAAAACGATAAAACCGCTAAACTATAAATACTATGACTCTTCGTTCATACTTAGCTTTAATGCTTGCGAGTTCAATCATCTGCTGGATTGCCTGGTTTTTTGTTATAATCAGTTTTGACCCAAAGGAAGCAGGGACTCTCGGATTTATATTATTTTACGCCGCTCTTTTTTTCGCTCTCACAAGCGCTTTCGCGGCGGTTGGCGGAATTTTAAATGAAAAATTTTCCCGAAGCGAGGAGCTGCCTTATAAAAGGATAAAAAGAATTTTTTATCAAGGAGCGATTTTTGGCGTAATCGCAGTCTTGTCTTTATTGTTTTTACAATTAAAAATATTCGTTTGGTGGTCGGCTATTCTGCTTTTTCTTTTATTTTTCGTTTTGGAAGGAATCGTTTACAGCGTTTTACCGAAAAACCAAACATCCCCGAAAATTTATGTTTAAAAATTTTTTCAGCAAATTCAGAAGCGAGCTGGGTATAGACCTCGGCACTGCCAACACTTTGATATACAACAAGGGACGCGGCATTGTCATTAATGAACCAACCGTTGTGGCCGTAAATACGCGAACCGAACAGATATTGGCGGTTGGCAACGAAGCAAAAGAAATGCTTGGAAAAACACCCCCGCATATTTTAACCAGCAGACCTTTGGTATCGGGGATTATTTCGGATTTTGAAGTGACTGAAAAAATGTTGCGTTATTTTTTGGATAAAACTACCGAAGGAAGAAATAAATTTTTATCACGACCTCGCGTGATTATCGGCGCGCCGTTAGAAATAACGGAAGTTGAAACAAAAGCAATTTCTGACGCGGTTTTAAACGCCGGCGCAGGAGAGGTGTTGGTGGTTAAAGAAGCTATGGCGGCGGCAATCGGCTCCCGTATGCCAGTGAGAGAGCCGGTTGGAAATTTAATCGTGGAAATGGGTGGCGGCACATGCGAAATAGCCGTTATATCTTTAAGCGGGGTGGTTACATGGAAATCTTCCAAGGTCGCGGGAGACGAACTCAATCGTAATATAATACAATTCGCTCGCGATTCTTGTAATTTATTTTTGGGAGAAAAACAAGCGGAAGAAATTAAGATAAAAATCGGTTCAGCGATGGAACTTGCCGAAGAGCTGCAGTTTCCAATGCGCGGACGCGACGTGGTGACCGGTTTGCCAAGAGAAATTATGATTAACGACTCGCAGATAAGAGAAGCGATGTTAAAATCTCTGCGTGTAATAGTTGATAATATAAAAAATGTTTTGGAAAATACGCCTCCGGAGTTGGTGGCTGATATTCATGAAAGGGGCATACTTCTTTCCGGCGGAAGTTCGCTTCTGCGCGGATTTTCTTCGCTTGTCGCCAGAGCTCTGCAAATTCCTGTGCGCGTGGCCGACGACCCTCTCACAGGCGTGGTTCGCGGATTGGGAATGTTGCTTGACGACCAAGAATTAAACGATGAAGTAAGCGAAAAATTAGAAAAAGCGTAAAATTATGACAGGAATCAATAATAAAAAGAAGGTGGTCTTTTTTTTGTCAGTATTTATTATGCTGATTTTTTTTCATTTTTTTGGGTGGCTTGATTTTGTCAGGAGGGGATTGAGGACGGTTGTTGTGCCTGTTTCATCTTTTTTGCATAAATCCGGAAATCAAATCAAAAACGCGTATTCCTATTTCAGCGGCAATGACGAATTTTTTAAAAATTACAGTCAATGTCTGTCAGAATCGCAAAATAAAAAATTCCTTGAATCAAAAGTTTTAATTTTGGAAAATGAAAAAATTGAATTGGAAAAACAATTAAATTTTAAAGAAAAAAAATCCATACAATCCGTTGGGGCTTATGTGATTGGAAAAGGAATTGAAAATGCGGAAAAAATTTTAATCATCAACGCCGGAATTGAAAAAGGAATAAAAGTAAATCAGCCGGTAATAACAGGCGACGGAATTTTAATCGGAAAAATCATAAAAGTTGACGCGGAAATTTCTTCTGTGCGTCTGATAAACGATAATCAAAGTAAAATTGCCGCGGTCGCGTTAAATAAAGACGGGAGTTTGGGCGTCGTGGAGGGTGGCTATGGGCTAAGCGTTCATATGAACTTTATTCCGCGAAACGAAACGATTTTAAACGGTGATAAAATTGTCACTTCCGGCATGGAAAATGAAATTCCAAAAGGACTTTTGATAGGGGCTATCGCGGCCGTAAAAAATGAACTGTATCAGCCGTTTCAACAAGCGATTATCGTGCCATCCGCGGACCTGTCAAAAATTTATCTTGTAAGCGTGCTTTTAACTAATTGACTATTTGACTATGAAAGCGGTTTTGCGCTTTGTTTTTTGGCTTATTATTTGCGAATTGGTTGTGATTGTCCAGTTTTTTATAATTGATTTTTTTCTTTATCCGTTCAATCTCATAAATTTTATTTTTGTTTTTCTTTTTTTATTGTTTATTTTTACCACTGTCGTGAAAACAATATGGCTCATCATACCGATTTCTTTAATTCTTGAGTCGTTTTCTTCTTCTTTTTTCGCTGCTGGTTCGCTTGCGTTTTTTTTTAGTTTATTGATAGTCGGTTTTCTTCTCTTTAAATTTTTTACTTCGCACTCAGGTTTTGTCGTGTTGCTTTCTTCAACTTTGGGAATGATACTTTTTCATGTTTTTTACTTTCTTTTTTCCAACGCGATAAACGTCGCGCAAAAAAAAGATTTTTTATGGCCGATGGGAGACTTTTTTAAAGAATCCGCGTGGGAGATATCGTTCACCTCATTGTTTATCACGACGATTTATGTTCTGCTTTTAAAATTCAACCGGCGTTTTAATCCTTCTTATATATACAAAAACGAAAAAAAATAATTTATGGAAGAAAAAAATAAAATTTTTCTTGATGACCGCGTTTTGGAAAAAAGAGATTTGGACGGCAAATATAAAAAATCTTGGGTGGAAGAATCCTTTGTGTTTGAAAAATCTTTCGGAAAACAAACGGCTTCGTCCGGAACAAAAAATTATCTCGGCACGAGCGTAAAAGAAAGCAAAATTTTTTTCCTCGCGATAATTATAGTTTTAGGCGTTTTTTTAATTTTTTTCAAAGTGTCTTACCTTCAACTTTGGCGCGGAAATTATTATTTCGGTCTCGCGGAAAATAATCGCGTTAGGTTAAAACCCATATCGGCGGCAAGAGGAATAATTTATGACCGTTTTGGCAATGAGCTTACCCAAAATGTTCCGAATTTTATTTTAGCCATCGTGCCTCAGGATTTGCCGGTTGACGAGGAAAAAAGAAAAAAAGTAATAGCGAAAATATCAGAAGTAAGCGGAATTACGGAAGAAAATCTTGATAATTTATTGGAAAAATACAAATTTTACAATTATGAATCATTGCTTATCAAAGACAATCTGGATTATAACACGGCAATAACTCTTTATATCCAAAACGCAGACTTGCCCGGTATTTATATCGGTAAAAGCACAAAAAGGCAATATTTGATAGGAGACAACGCGATTGGCGGATTAAGTTTTTCGCATTTGCTCGGATATTTGGGAAAGTTAAACGAGAACGAACTGGAAAAATTAAAAAACAGCGGATATCTTATTTCCGACAATATCGGCAAAATCGGTTTGGAAAAATTTTACGAAAAAGAATTAAGAGGAACTTACGGAATGAAAAAAATAGAAGTGGACGCGCTCGGACACGAACAAAGCGTTTTGGCAGAGGACCCTCCGACACCCGGCAAAAATCTTTATTTATCAATTGATTTGGAAGCGCAAAATAAATTGGAAGAACTGATAAAAAACTCATTCGCGAAAAACGGTAAAAAAAAGTCCGCGGCCATAGCGATGGACCCTCGCGACGGTTCTGTTTTGGCTATGGTTAGCTGGCCGACTTTTGACAGCAATCTTTTTGCCGGAGGCATAACTCAAAAAGATTATGATGCGTATTTAAAAGATGAAAATAATCCGCTTTTTAACAGGGCCATCTCGGGAACATACCCATCAGGTTCAATCGTCAAACCTGTTATAGCCGCGGCTGCGCTGGAAGAAAAAATAATCACACCGCGACAAACCATAATGAGCGTAGGCGGTCTGCAAATAGGCGATTGGTTTTTTCCTGATTGGAAAGTTGGGGGACACGGCGCCACAAATGTCACAAAAGCCCTCGCGTGGTCGGTGAACACATTTTTTTTCTATGTTGGCGGAGGATATAAAAATTTTGACGGGCTCGGACTCGCGCGACTTTTAAAATATTTGCGCGATTTCAACCTCGCGCAAAAAACAGATATTGATTTGCCCGGCGAGAACGAGGGTTTTTTGCCTTCCGAAGAATGGAAAGAAGAAACAAAAAACGAACAGTGGTATATAGGCGATACTTATAATTTATCAATCGGGCAGGGGGATTTGTCGGTTACTCCGATACAGGCGGCGGTGTGGACATCCGCCGTAGCGAACGGAGGAAAAATATTCAGCCCGCGTTTGGGAAATAAATTTATTGACCCGATAACTCAAATGGAAGAAAAAATAAAACCAAAAATAATCCGAGAAAGTTTCGTTTCACAGGAAAATTTGGCGGTTGTGCGGCAAGGTATGAGAGAATGCGTAACTTATGGCAGTTGCCAGCTTTTGCAAACATTGCCGTTTATGGCAGCCGGCAAAACCGGCACGGCCCAATGGAATTCCAAAAAAAGCACGCACGCGTGGTTCACATCGTTCGCTCCGTATAATGACCCGCAAATAGTCGTTACTATTTTGGTGGAAGAGGGCGGGGAGGGAAGCGTCGCCTCCATGCCGATAGCCAGAGATTTTTTGGCATGGTGGGGAAAAAAATATTTGCCAAGATAAAAAAATATTGATAAAATTAAATCCTATTGAATTCATTTGGCATTTCGCCAATTGTCATTCTGAGCAAAGCGAAGAATCTCTGTCCAATTGGCAAAATAACAACCGGCAGAGATCCTCCAGTGAGTTAACTTCTGTTTTAATTTTTTATGTCTATTCAATACTTAACGCCGAGCGGTTTTACGGAATTGAAAAAAGAATATGATGAATTGAAAACAAATAAAATTCCGGAAATCGCCAACCGCATTGACGATGCCAAACAGCAGGGAGACCTTTCGGAAAACGCCGAATACCACCAAGCGCGAGAGGATATGTCCTGGGCGAAAACGCGCCTATTGGAATTGGACCGTATTTTGGAAAACGCGAAAGTGATGGATGAACCGAAAAACGGCAAAGATAAAATAAGTGTCGGTAGTACCGTTACTGTTAGAATCAACGGCAATAAAAAAGAATACACGATTGTTGGCGCGCAAGAAGCGAACCCGTTAAAAGGTCTCATTTCCAACGAATCGCCTCTTGGAATGGCCTTTTTGGGGCGTAAAAAAGACGATAAAATGGAAGTAGTCGTCCCCGCCGGCAAGCAAACATACGAGATAATTGAAATTAATTAAACAAATAAAAAAAGAGCGGGTTGCAAACCCGCTTTTATATTCATTCCGACCGGCAATATTGAAAAACTTTTTTCTCGCCATCGGAAAGGCGAAAAAAATTACAAATGGTAAAATCAAAAAATATATTTTTAATTTTACCATTTTCAATATAAATTTCCGACATTCCGGCGCTGAAGTCGGAAATTTTTTTTGCCTCCTCATTATTTAACTGGAAAAAAATTCTAAACCTTTCTTTTTCTAATAAAAAATATTTTTTTTCTCCGTCTCCGTCTACAACGGAGATTGCCCATATTATTTTATACCTTCCACTGTGATGAACTGCGGAAATACTTCTCGGCATCCCGCGTCCAGCATTCAGCCCTTTGAAGTAAAATGGAGAAAACGCCATCTTAACTCCGTTCTCAACTCCGGCATTATAACCGGAAAAAAAAGAAAAAAAAGCAATACCACTCATTACAATTAACAACAGCGATGTTGTTAATATATTATTTCTTCTTTTTTTCTTTCTCTCGTCTTCTTTTACATACCATTCAATTAACAAATCAATATTTTTATTCTTCATTTTTTCTCCTTTATCCGCTTTCGCGGATTTGCACGCCATAATTTTAGCAAAGGCGGATTTTAAATTTGTCATTGCGAGCGCAGCGCGGCAATCTCAATATTTCTGAACACAACGGGATTGCTTCACTGCGCTCGCAATGACATTTTATTGTCAAAGAGAATAGGTAATCGTAGTATGTTTTGACGATTTTGTCAAGACCATTTGTAGTCCATCGGTCTAGCGGGTGGACGATCTTGTTTTGACTTTATGGCGCTATTTAGGATATAATTCATAAAGTATTTTTAACTAAAAATATGCCAAATCAATTCAACGAAGAAGATGCGCGGCTGGAACATTTAAGGACAATTGAGAACGCGGGGATTGAACCATACCCGTCTAAAACAAAAAGAAAGGATACTTTGGAAGAAGCGAGAAAAAGCAATGAAAAAACCGTCGTAAAAACTGCCGGCCGCATAATCTCCAAACGGGAAATGGGTAAACTTTGTTTTTGCCATCTGAAAGACGAATCCGGTAAATTGCAGTCTGCTTTTTCCGAAAAAGAATTGGGAAAAGAATCTTACAAATTTTTTATTAAAAATTTTGACTTGGGGGATTTTGTGGAAACCGAAGGAGAAATTTTCGTTACGCACAAAGGCGAGACTACTATTCTTGTAAAAAAATACGAACTTTTAAGTAAAACTCTTTTGCCGTTGCCGGAAAAATTTCATGGGCTTTCAGATATAGAAACTCGTTATCGCAAAAGATACTTGGATTTGCTTGCCAACGAGGATTCAATGCGCGTGGCGAAAATAAGAAGTTTGCTGACACGCGAAATTCGCGATTATTTTGACGCGAAAGATTTTTTTGAAGTTGAAACCCCTATTTTACAAACTCTATACGGCGGAGCTTTGGCAAAGCCGTTTACTACTCATCACAACGCTTTAAACATTGATCTATATCTGCGCGTGGCGCCGGAACTTTATCTTAAACGGCTTATTGTCGGAGGATTTGAAAAGGTGTATGAAATCGCGAAATGTTTTCGCAACGAAGGCATAGACAACAATCACAATCCGGAATTCACGCAAATTGAATTTTATTGGGCATACGCGAATTACGAGGACTTGATGAATTTGATTGAAGACCTGTTGCCGAAACTTATCAAAGCTGTCGGGCTTGAACTTAAATTTAAGATAGGGGAGAATGATGTGGACTTTACTCCGCCGTACCCGAGAAAAACAATGCGTGAATTGATTAAAAAATACGCTAAAATTGATATTGAAGATTATGCTGAACAACAAACGCTTTGTAAAAAAGCATTGGAAATGAAAATAGACGGCATTGATAAAAATACCGGAAAAGGAAAACTGATTGATGAGATTTATAAAACATTCGTCCGTCCGAAAATCACGAATCCAATTTTTGTCATTGACCATCCTGTTGAACTGTCGCCTTTGGCAAAACGCAAAAAAGACGACCAAAGATATGTTGAAAGATTGCAATTGCTTTGCGCCGGGGGCAATGAACTTTGCAACGGTTTTTCAGAACTTAACAACCCGATAGAACAAGAAACGCGTTTTAAGGAACAAGAAAGATTAAAAGAAGCAGGTGATGAGGAAAGTATGCCTTATGATGAAGATTTTATAACCGCGCTCAAGCACGGTATGCCTCCGACAGCCGGGCTTGGAATGGGCATAGACCGTTTGGTAAAAATTCTTACCGACTCAAACAATGTCAAAGAAGTTATTTTATTTCCAACCTTAAAACCAATAATAAACGAATAATATGGAAAACAACGGCAGCGAACAAAACCATCACCACCGCGCGGAAGACTTTGTTTTGGATAAAGAATTAAAAGAGCTTAAAATTGAATTTGGGGAGCAATTGCTGGAACGTCTTCGTCTTTTGGAAAAAAGGCCGATAAGCGAAGGGGAAAGAAAAAAAGAAAGAAAAGGACATTTAAGCCACAGTTTGAATGTTGAAAAAATTTGTTTATTTTTGCTTGAAAAAATAAAAACAAAAAAATTGGCAAAAATTGACGATAAATTAATAAAAAAAATACGCGTCGCGGCGCTTTTGCACGATGTTGGCAAAACAGGTCCTGCAAACGCGAATGAAAATGAACAAAAAGCCGTTATGGACCTTTTTTCTTTTTTTGAAGATGAAAAATTGTCGCAATTATCAATAGAGGAGGCGGTGAACAAGCACGCGGAAGAAAAAGATAAAAAATTTATTTTGGAAAACTTGCCAAAAGGAGACGATGTGGAATGTTTGAAAAAAGAGGACTTAATGAAAAAAGTTTACCAATCGCATATTCATAATACCGCCGAAATCCTCAAAAAATACGGTTTTAAACACGACATAATTTACTTGGCAGCATCGCATCATTCCATGGGCAACAATTTCAAATACGAAGAGGTCGCCGACAAACGTCAAATAATGAAATTCTCTTCCGAACTGCTTGAACTTTGCGATTTTTATGAAGCCGCGGCCGCTCGTTCAAAAAAAAGCCATGATGAAATCGTTAAAATGATGAAAGAAAAATTTTCAACTAACAAAAAACAGGAAATTGACGATTTGATAAATTTATTCGCTGAAAATTCCTTACTGATGGATAATGTAAGGGGTAAAATATGAAGAAAATTCTTATCGCTACCACCAACATTGGCAAATTTCAAGAATTTACCGCACAATTTGAAGACATTCCTTTTCGTTTTGTGAATTTAAAACAGGCGGGGCTTGATAAAGACGAAACGGATGAGCCTTTTGAAACCACATGGGAAAACGCCGCGCGTAAAGCGAAATATTACGCTCAAAAAAGCGGTCTTTTAACAATCGCGGAAGATACGGCTTTTTTTGTGGATTATCTTAACGGCGAGCCGGGAATAAAAGCCAAACGTTTTGGAAAAAACGCGTTTGAAAGAAATAAAAAAATAATAAACTTGCTAAAAGGCGCGCTAAAAAACGAGAGAGGAGCGTATTTTGAAACAGGCGGATGCGTTTACGACCCAACTAACGAAAGCTTTAATGTGTTTATCGGCAAAGCGCGGGGAGTTATCGCTGAAAAAGAAATCATTTCCGCCCGCGAAGGCATGGGGTATGATTCCATATTTTATTATCCGCCGATGAAAAAAAGTTTTGCTGAACTTTCAATCGCTGACAAAAATCACGTAAGCCACCGCGGCAAAGTCATACACCAAATTAAATTATTTTTGATGAACCATTACGCCGCCAAACAAATCATCGCGCCAGCGGCGATTATAATTAAGGATGGAAAAGCATTGTTGTGCCAAAGAAGAGATTACAGACCGGCTTTTGACGGCAAATGGGAATTCCCGGGCGGAGGAGTTGACTATGGAGAAGAAACCAAAGAGTGTCTTTTACGCGAAGTAAGGGAAGAAACAGGATATAAAATAAAGATTTTGGAACAATTGCCGGAAATTTTTACAAGCGTGTGCGGAGAAAAGCTTGGAAATTATCAGGTTTTTCTCGTTTTGTTTATTTGTAAAATAAAGTCCGGGACTTTTAAAAGTTCCGATATTGAAATAAGGTCGCACGCGTGGCGTAATTACAAAGAAATGATATTGGAAGATTTAATGCCGTTGAACAAAAAAATGCTGTTGGATAAAAATAATATGAAAGTTATAAAAAAATATATAAAATAAACCCGACCACGACCCAAGGGTCGGGGTATCCGGGCGGGTTTTTTAGATAATGAGTCGGCTCCGCCGACTTAATATAATATTTTTCCGTTTACTATGACGCTTGCGTCGTAATAAACGGAATCCTAATAAAAAATATATGCTTGACATTAAATTTATACGTGAAAACAAAGAACTTATAAAAAACAACTGTGAAAACAGACGCGTTAAAATTGATTTAGACAGATTGTTGAATTTGGATGAAAAAAGAAAAGAACTTATGAAAAAATCGGAAGACCTTCGCGCGCTAAGAAATCAAAAATCAAAGGGCAAACCGTCCGACGAAGAAATAGCGAAAATGCGTCAAGTCGGAGAAGAAATAAAAATACTGGAAATACAAGAAGGGGAAATTTCGTCGGAATTTTATGAATTGGCTCTTAAAATTCCGAATTTAACGCATCCTGACAGCCCGATAGGCGGCGAGGAAGATTATAAAGTGATTTATAAAAACAGAGAACCGAAAAAATTCAGTTTTCAACCAAAAGACCATGAGGAACTAATGCTTAAAAACGATCTGATTGATTTTGAGAGAGGCGCAAAAGTCGCGACCGCGAAATTTTATTTTTTTAAAAACAACATGGTTCGCCTAAATCAGGCATTGGTTAATTATGGCATGGATATCGCCGCCAAACACGGTTTTACGCTTTTAGAAACCCCTGACGTGGCTAAAAATGACATCCTCACCGGCATCGGGTTCAATCCGCGTGGCGCGGAAACTCAAGTTTATTCAATTGAAAATACTGATTTGAGTTTGGTTGGCACGGCAGAGATCACTGTTGGCGGATTTCACGCCGGAGAAACATTAATTTTGGATAAGGGACCGAAAAAATACATAGCGCTTTCGCATTGTTTCCGCACCGAAGCCGGTTCATACGGACGCACCAGTAAGGGCCTTTATCGCGTTCATCAATTCACAAAATTGGAAATGTTTATTTATTGCAAACCAGAAGATAGTGAAAAATATCATCAAGAAATTTTAAACATTGAAAAAGAAATAGTGGACGGCTTGGACATTCCTTACAGAGTAATTGACATACCGAGCGGGGACTTGGGCGGGCCGGCTTACAGAAAATATGATATTGAAGCGTGGATGACAATGAAGGGGGAAGGTGATAAACAAGGCGATTATGGCGAAATTACAAGTTGCAGCAATTGCACGGATTATCAAGCAAGACGTTTAAACATTAAATACCGAAAAGAAGATGGTGGCGCGGATTTTGTCCACACTTTAAACGGCACGGCGGTGGTTTTAAGTCGTTTTCCGATTGCTTTGATAGAAAATTATCAGCGTGAGGACGGTTTAATTGAAGTTCCAAAAGTATTACGAAAATATACGGGCCTTAAAAAATTATAAAACAGGTTTTGCACAAAATTTTTGGCTAATTTAAACTAAAATTATCAGAAAAACCACAAAAAATTGACTTTTTGGCGTTTTTTTGTTATAATATGAATGGCTTAAAAAAAGGTCGAACATTAAAAATCAGGTTCCAACCAAGGAACCGCTTGCTAACAAGCACGCCTATGATATTATTTTTTGTAGGTTTCGTGGAAATGATCATAGTCACGGCTCAGACAAAGTCCGTGGCCGATTCCAAAATAATTATGAGTGGAGCGGTCACTTTAATTCACACGCTTATTTGGTATTATGTTTTGTCAAAAATAGTTGAAAACATCAGCAACTGGAATTTGGCCATTTTATATGGCGTCGGTTGCACATTGGGCACTATTGCCTGCACCGCATATTACCAAACAATGGAAAAAAGAAAACGCAGACGCGTTAAAAAAGCAAGCGCTTTGTCCGAGGTAGTATTAAATACTAAACCAATTGATTAAAATATGGAAGAAGAACCGAAGCCTGGACCCGACGAACGGGCAGGATAAAACCGCCTTTTGCGAATTTTCACGAGAGGTGGTTTTATTTTTAGCTCAAATTAGGTATAATATCTTCATAATAATCAACGCTTATGTTTACTTGGGTGGAGATAAAATCAAACAACATACGGCATAATTTGCGCCAATTTCGCAAAATGGTCGGCAAAAAAACTTTATTGATGCCGGTGGTAAAATCCAACGCTTATGGACATGGAATTTTGGGCGTGGCTAAAATTTGCGACCAAAGTCCCGAAGCCGACAGAATTTGCGTTGTCAATCTTGAAGAAGCGTTGGAACTTAAAAAAAACAAAATCAAAAAACCGATAATGATTTTGAGTTTTTATGAATTGGATGAAAAAAAAATAAAAATCGCGGCTAAAAACAAAATAATTTTTCCAATTTATTCCGAGCGACAAATTTCATTTTTAAACAAAGCGGGGGAGAGGGTCGGAAAAAAAATTAAAGTTCATCTTAAAATAGACACAGGCGCGTCAAGAATGGGCATATTGCCGAAAGACGCGCAAATGTTCGCAAAAAAAATCAAGCAATCAAAATTTTTGGACTTGGAAGGAATTTGGAGTCATTTCGCTTCCAGCGAAGAAGACAAAAAATTTACCAAAAAACAAATAAAAATTTTCAACGAAACGATAAAAACCTTGACCGACATCGGCATAAATCCTCCGATTAAACACATGGCTTGCTCGGCCGCGAGCGCGCTTTACCCGAAATCTTTTTTTAACGGCGTGCGACTTGGATTAAGCTTGTATGGCATCCATCCAATAAAAAAATCAATTAAAAAAATAAGATTAAAACCGGCTTTATCATGGCATACGAAAATTATACAAGTCAAAGATATACCGACCGGCGCCAAAATCGGATATGGCGGCACATTTACTGTTTCAAAGCCGACAAAAATCGCCATCATACCGGTTGGCTATTGGGATGGCTTTGACAGAAAATTTTCCAACCGAGCTTTTGTTATTATCAAAGGACAAAAATGCCCAATCAGAGGAAGAATATGTATGAATTTATGTATGGTGGAAATAAAAAACCATAAAATCAAAGTGGGGGATGAGGCTATTATCATCGGAAAAGGTAAAAATAAAATAATCACTGCGGAAAATTTGGCGGGTTGGGCTGAAACAATAAACTATGAAATTATTGACAGAATAAACCCTTTGATACCGCGAATTTTTAAATAGAATGCCTTACCGTTCAAATTCACAATGCGATTTTAAACAATATCGCCCTCCGCAAAAAAAGTGGAAGAAATTTTTTGATTTGTTCAAAGAAAACAAAAATCCGCGCTGTAAACTTTCAAATTCAAGCGCGTTCACATTGTCCGGCAATCCTTACTTGAATAAAAAAAATGCCATTAAATTGACGAAATTAAAAATTTTCATACTAATCATTTTTTTTATCGCTTGGGCCGGCCTTTTGTTTTTCCTGCCTTATTTCAGCGTTAAAAAAGTTAGCTATGAAGGGCTTAATTTGATTGAAACGGAAACAATTGACGCTTTTGTCAAAAAAAACTTTCTGGAAGGTAAACTGTCTTTTATTCGCAAAAATTTTTTTATCGTAAGTTCAGATAAAATCGCCACGTCGCTATTTAAAGAATACCCTTTGCTTTCGGCGACAGTGGAAAAAATTTTTCCGGCGGAACTGCGTATAAAAGTTGTTGAAAAAAAACCGGCGATAATTTACGATAATGAAAAAAAATATTTTTTACTGGATAAAGAGGGGACGGCGATAAAATTTTTACGCGATGTTGAACCGTCCGAATATCTCGTTTTATACGAAAATAAAACGACTGCTTCATCAACGATTAAAAATGCGTCTTCCACGAGTGACTATGTACCTGCGGAAAATAATCGAACGCATATCCCGAGCTTTGTAAGCGTTAAAAATAGATTCGGAAAATTTCCACTCATTTACGATACACGAAAAAAATCCGTGGAGAACGGCCAAGAAAGTATTTTTGAGAAAGATTTAATAGAAAAAATAATACAACTAACCGACGTTCTGGAGAAAGAGGGGACAATCCGCGCAAACTATTTTGTTTTGGACGAACCAACGGCCGGTTTTAAAATTAAAACAAATTTGGCATGGGATATTTTAATTCAACCGGCGAAAGATATAAATTCCCAAATAAATAATTTAAAAACCATACTGGCAAACAACCGTCCGACTGAATATGTTGATTTAAGATTTGATGAAAAGGTGTATTGGAAGTAAGAGGGAAGCGAGATGGACAACATAAATAAAACTATGTTATAATTGAGTATAATAACCCTTACACTCAGTTATATAGAAAAAATATAGCAACCAAAAACCCCAATATGCGATTAAACAAGACCGCCAACATAGCTAATTCTTCTGGAAAAAACTTTGATGAATTAATTTCCGAGCTTTATTTGAAAGAAAAAATGACTGCAAAAGAAATTGCAGAAAAAATTTTGGAAATGACCCTGATCAATATAACCGCCCGCTCAATTCAAAGAAAACTAAAAAGTTTGGGTATAATAAGAACTTACAGCGAAGCGTTTAATTTGGCCATACAAAAAGGCAGAAAAAGTTATGAGCATTTAAGAAAATCTATAAAATCGTCAGAGTTAAGAAAAGGTATTGATCTTAAACTGAGATTTAAAATATTGCAAAGAGACCGCTTCAAATGCGTTCTTTGTGGAAAAGACGCCAAAGAAGACATTCTCGTGGTGGACCACATCATACCGGTTGTAAAGGGCGGAAACAACAACTTGGGTAATTTAAGAACTTTGTGTCGAAGTTGTAACCATGGCAAAATGCTTTTAGAAGAAAAAATATGACAAACAGAAATAACACGCCATATCTCCCCTGTTTTGACGAATTTATTTTAAATTTACGCGCCAATAATTTTTCTGATGAAACTTGCTATAATTACGAACGCGATTTAAAAACTTTTGAACATTTTTTACAAAAAGATATCCAAAAATCTTTCGCTAATTTAGACAAAAAAGATATTTTGCGTTATAAGGCGTTTTTAAATTCCATAGACAGAAAAACCGCGGAATTAAAAAATTCAAAAAAACATTTATGCAGTTTTTCTATTAACAGAATTCTTTCGGCGCTTCGTTCCTATTTAAAATTTTTAGAGGATATTGATCAAGTATCCCCTTTTTCACCGACTTCCATAAAATTGGTAAAAACAGAAAAAAAACACGCTCGCATTCCGGAATTTGAAGAAATTATTAAGCTGATTGAAGCCCCTGTACAATTTGAAAAAAATAAACAAATAGCTTTGCGCAATCGCGCTATGTTGGAAACGCTTTTTGCAACCGGAATGCGCATTTCAGAACTATTGTCATTAAAAGTCAGACAAATTGATAAAACCGGCCGTATCTATATTATGGGCAAAGGTAAAAAACAACGTTTCGTTTATTTAACTCCCCGGTCCCTCTTACATCTTAAAAACTATTTAACAAAACGCAATAGCGATTCAGAAATGCTTTTTGTTCCTTATCGCGGACTAAATAATCAAAAAAAAGATAAAAAAATTTCGCCTAATTATTTACAATTTAAAATCAAACAATATCGGGAGCTGCTTGATATTAATATTCCAATAAGCGCGCATACACTCCGCCATGGTTTTGCCACTTTTTTGGCGGAAAACGGAGCAAGTCCCGCGGCTATTCAAATACTATTAGGGCATGAATCTCTTGACACAACCACGCGTTATGTTCACGCGTCTGATAGATTCGCCGAACAAACGCATAAAAAATTTCATCCCCTCGCTTAAAAGACATACGCAAGCGCTTCCACAGTGGACAAAATAGCTGATTTTAGCCAAAAAACAATCCCCTCCTCTTGACAAAAATCGTAAAACGCGCTATCATAGCGTGTTATTTTAAGTTCTTTAAAAATTTATAAAAACAAAAGGAGTTAAATGATGAAAGAAAAAAGAATAAAGGAAATTAAATTATTTCTTTTGGAAAAAATGCTGTACCTTTTTTCCAGCGAAAAAACAATTGACGAGCTTAAAGAATTTTTCTTGAAAGGATATGGAAAAAATACTGACATAAAAATAAAAACAGCAGTATATGGGTATGGTTTAACGGTTATTGAAAAAAAGTCATTGGATGTCTGCTTGTTTGAAATCCAAGTTATGGATAATTTAACTGGTGGATTTACAATTAAAATTGAGTATTCCGGTCTATTGGAGGATACTACTGTGGAGAAAATTGCTGGACAAATAAAAAAATTTGCCGAATCCATGAATAAAATATCTAATAACTTTCTAAAAATTATTTTAAAGGAGGAGCAACCGTTGCGTGTCGCTCCGGACGGTTCGTTAAAACCGTCTCAACCGTTTCTTTTTCTTTCTTAAAAACGCCGAAAAGGCAAAAATGAGGAAAAAATGAAAAAATTAAATTTTTTATTTGAAGAAATAAGAAAAGAAATAACTCCGCTTTTTTCTTCAAAAATAAACATAAAAAATACCCAATACAAAGGGTATGATATGATTATTTTCGAACTGGAGAAACCCCAGCTCGATCAGACGTTTTTTCCTGTACTGAGGATTGTACAGGAATTGGAAATAAATGGAAAAAAAAAGATTGGTGTCTACTTAACCCACAATAAAATAAAAGAAAATAGGTGGAAAATAGAAAAAATTGTTTTAAAACACATTTTTTTTCTTCCCTTTTCCATCTACTAAGAAATAAAACAACAGGACTGTGAAATTCACAGTCCTTTTATTATTTACAATTTAAAATTCAATTTTACAAGCTCGCTTTTACAATCAGGTTCAGCATCTCGGTAAAGCCGATGCCGGCTTTGCCGGCAGCTTCTGGTAATAAACTCATCGGTGTCATACCGGGAATCGTATTGGTTTCCAAAACATAAATTTTTTCATCTTCGGAAACTATAAAATCGGTGCGCGACATTCCTCGGCATCCCAAAATTTTATGCGCTTTCACCGCCATTTCTTGAATTTTTTTATTTATTTCAGAAGAAAAATCCGCCGGACAAATATGCGTTGAACCGCCGGTTTTATATTTTGATTTATAATCATAAAATTCTCCGATATTCGCTTTAATGCGCGTCGGGGGCAAAGCGAACGGCTCTCCCCCGCTCTCCAAGACCCCGCAAGTCGCTTCTTCGCCTTTTACGAACGCCTGCGCCATTATAAAATTTGAGTATTTAAACGCCGCTTCAACTGCTTTTTTAATTTCTTTTTCTTCTTTAATAATAAATACCCCTACGCTTGAACCCTGGTCAACCGGTTTTATCACAACCGGCATACCGATTTTTATTTTAATTTTTTCCAAAGTTTCATCTTTTGATTTTTTCCATTCGTTTTTATTGAAATAAATAAATTTCGGAACCGAAAGTCCGCCAATTTTATAAAGTTCGTTGGATTTGATTTTGTCCATGCCAACGGCGCTTGCCAAAACTCCGGAACCGGTATAGCGAATTCCCAATGTTTGCAACATTCCTTGCGCGCACCCATCTTCTCCGTAAGCCCCATGCATCGCGATAAATATTATGTCAAACTTTTTTTTATTTTTAAAAATATCAAACAACTCTTTTTTTTCATTTTTTAATAAAAAAAATTCACCGGATTTTGACATCTCAATCGGAAAAATTTGATATTTATTTTTATCCAAATTGTCGCAAACCGCTTTTCCGGTCACGAACGACACCTCTCTTTCCGTTGACGGTCCTCCCATCAGAACGCCGATTTTTATTTTCTTATTTTTTGGCATATCTATAAATAATGTCAAAGACAAAATAATCGCTAAATTGTAAATTTATTATAAAAAGGATGACATCATATCTAATCAGCCAAATATCTTCTTGGATCAACCGGAATTCCGTTTAAACGCGTTTCAAAATGCAAATGAGGACCGGTAACGAACGGTCCGGCTCCAACAGTGCCCGGCGTGCCTCCACTATAACCTATAATATCTCCCCTATTTACAAACTGGTCTGCTTCTACCAAAACAGTGCTCAAGTGCCCGTAAAGCGTGGATATATCGCCAGTGTGCACTATGAGCACATAACTATAGCAAGATGAATTTGAGCATCTTTTGGCTCGAGCAACATAACCCGCGGCCGCGGCCTTTACCGGAGAACCTTGCGGCGAACGAATGTCTATCCCACTGTGTTCAAACACATTGCGATACGGATAATCAGGGTCGTGAAAAATGGAAGTGATATACCGCCCCAAAACAGGCCACGATAAAATAACACTGCCGGCTTCCTGCAATTGTTTGAATTTTTCTTCCTCTGCCAATTTTTTACGCACCTGCTCTTCGTAATTTCTCACTTCATTTTCCACCGCCTGATATTGTTGTTTTAAACTTGACAAAAGAGTCCTGTATTTCAACTCAGACGAATGCGTTTGCGCCAACAAATTTTGTTTTATGTTTGCCTGTTCTTTTAAATTGTTTTTTTTCTCTTCCAAATCTTTTTTCAGTTGCTCGTAAAGCGTTTTTTTGTCTTCAATCTGTTTTTTTTTCGCTTCCAAGTCTTCTTTCATCAGCCGCAATAATTTTATTGAACTTCCCAAATCCGTGTAAATGTTTTCCAGATATTGAACTTGGTTGTAAAAATCGGAAAAACTTTTATTGGTCAAAAGAATCTCCAAATAACTCTTTTGGTCCTGCGCGTTGACATTTTGCATTATTTTTATGATAATTCTTTTTTGTCTCGCTATCGCTGTTTCTTTTTCTTTTATCGTAATCTCCAACGCCTCAATTTCCAAACGCGCTTCATTTATTTTTTCTTTTGTCAATTCAATATCAGCTTCCACTTGCGCCGTTCTGTTGTCCAAAATACTCATTTGATTTTTTAAAGACACGGCCTCCAAACGCTTCTCGTTTATATTTTTTTGATATTTGCCGATTGTTTCTTCCAGCTGTTTTATTTTGTCTTTACGCCGATTGATTTGTTGATTTAATTCGTCTATTTCTTCCTTACTGCCTCCGACTTCGGAAGCAAACGCAAAATCCGGCTTACATAATAAACCGGCTGCCAACGCGATAATAATTGAGAAAAAAAATATTATTTTTCGCATGACTGTATTATATAATGGTCAATGGTAAGCGGTCAACGGACAAATGATACGGACAACTTCTGGGACTGTCGCCAAATAACGAAAATCGTTCATCTCAAAATTTAGCGATGGCCGTTTCAAGACGGATTATGCTTTCTTCTTTTCCAAGCGCGTCCATAATTTCAAACGGCCCCGGCGAATCTTTTTGTCCTGATAAGCTTACTCGCAAAGGCCATAAAACAACGCCATTGCCATACCCTTTTTCTTTAATCCACTCCCCTGTTTTCTGTTCCAAATTATTTTTTGTCCACTCTTGAACACTGAATTTATTCAGATATTCTTTAACTTCCGAAAGCGCGCTTTTAGCTTCCTCGGCCGAGCTTTTTTTCCAAACCAAAAGTTCCGATTCATAATCAGGCAATTCAAACGCGAATCTTATCATTTCCGGCAATTCTGACAGAGTCGTAATTCTTTCTCTTTCCAATCCTAAAATTTTTTCCAGTCGTTTTTCGTGTTCCTCATTTTCAATCTTCGGTTCTGTAAATAATTTTCCATCAGCCAAAAATGGCAGAGCGCGCGCGACAAATTCTCTTGGAGCCAAACGGCGGATATATTGTTGATTGTACCAATCCAATTTTTGCGGATTAAAAACAGCCCCGGCTTTACCGACTTTTTCCAAACTAAATTCTTTGGCAAATTCGTCTAAAGAAAACAATTCTTTCTCGCCTCCGGGATTCCAGCCGAGAAAAGCGACAAAATTTATCAATGCTTCCGGCAGATACCCTTTTTTAATATAATCGCTCACGGAAACGTCTCCTTGTCTTTTGCTAAGTTTGGATTTATCGGAATTTAAAAGCAACGGTAAATGAGCGAATTTCGGCGGTTCCCAACCGAAATATTTATAAAGTTGGATATGCTTTGGAACGCTTGAAAGCCACTCCTCGCCTCTTATAATATGGGTAATGCCCATCAAATGATCATCCACAACCACTGCCAAATGATATGTCGGAAAACCATCTGATTTTAAAATTATCTGGTCGTCAACCAGTTCATTTTTAAATGACACTTCTCCGCGAATCAAATCTTGAAAAATCGTTACTCCGTTTTTCGGCATTTTCATTCTCACCACGTATTTTTCTCCGTTCGCTATTTTATTTTTCGCTTCTTTAATGTCAATTTCGCGACAATGCCCGTCGTATCCCGTCGCCTGTTTATTTTCTTGCTGTTTTTTACGCAATTCTTCCAATCTTTCCTGCGCGCAAAAACAATAATAAGCAAATCCTTTTTCAATCAATTCATCGGCATATTTTTGATAAATTTCCAAACGCTCGGACTGAATATACGGTCCTCTATCCCCTTCTTGCGTAGCGGCGCATTCGCCAACGATTGATTCACAGTCAAGTTTTACTCCTTCATCGGGAATTATTCCGGCCCAATACAAAGATTTTAAAATATTTAAAACTCCGTCGGCTACGAATCTTTCCCTGTCCGTGTCTTCTATTCGCAATAAAAACTTGCCATTGTTTTGTTTGGCGATTAAATATGAATAGAGCGCCGTGCGCAAACCTCCGATATGCAAATATCCGGTCGGACTTGGAGCAAAACGAGTTATAGTCATATTTGATTTTTAAAAATTAATTTTTATAACTGTCATTCTTTTAAAAAGAAGATTTTTTTGTGATTTTATTTTTTATCAAAAAATAAGCAAAAACAACCGTGGCATTAAATATCCTTTTGATTCTGCTCGGCTGTCTCGCTAATCTATACAACCATTCTAAACCAATTCTGCGTAAAAATAAAGGCGCTCGCGAAATAACGCCGGAAATATAATCAAACGCGCCGCCAACGCCCATTACTATTTTAACGCTTGGCAGTTTCCTCAAATTTTCATTTATCCATTTCTCCTGCTTTCCCATTCCGAACGCGACAAACAAAACATCCGGCATAACTTTGTTTATTTTTTCAACAATCGCATCGTTATTCATAATTCTTAATTCATAATTATTAACACCCGATTCTTCAATTTCCGGCCCGATGTCAAAGCCAACGACTCTCAATTTTGGAAATGATTTAATCAAATTATCAGCTGTTTTTTTTATAATTTTATCATCACCGGTCCCCAGCAAATAAACGCTTTTGTTCTTTTTTTCGGCGATTTTACAAATTTCCATCATAAAATCAACGCCCGGGATTCTTTTTATGCCGGTCGCCAACGCCAAGCCGGCGCCATCGCACAAATTCAAATCGCCTTTATTCAATACTTCTTTAAAATACAAATCTTTTTGCGCTTTTACTATCATTTCCGGATTGGGCGTAAAAATCATATTTTGTTTTTCGCCGAACAAAAAACCGACAACTTTTTCAGTTGCATCTTCTTTTGATGTATCGTCTAATTTTACTTCCAAAAAATATCGCTTCATAATGGAAATATTCTAGGACTGTCGCCGAATGTGTTTGTCATTCAACAACAGTCCCATTATAGCAAACCGCGTGGATATTGACAAAGTTTATTTAGCGCAAAATTTAGAAATAAACCCGACCACGAGCCAATGGTCGGGAGCATTTTGTCAAAACCATTTGACAACCTCCGCCAAAATATGATATTATCACTCTCGCAATTAGAGTGATAAATTTACATTAAATAACTTTTATTTTATGCCTCAAAATTTTACCAATAAATCGCAGGAAGCGATACAAAGAGCGGCGCAAATCGCCGCTGAAAATGGGCAACAACAAGTTGACCCGCCGCACATCCTTGCTTCTCTTCTGGAAGATGAAGCCGGTGTTGTAGTTTCTATTTTTCAAAAACTTAATGTTCCAATCAACCATCTGCAAACGGATATCCAATCTTTAATCAAAAAATTGCCAAAGCAGCAGGCGTTTGCCGCTGGACAAACCGGACAAATTTATTTGGGACAAGCCACGGCGTCAATGTTTCAAACAGCGAACGCGGAAGCAAAAAAAATGGGAGACGAATATATCAGCGTTGAACATTTGCTTTTGGCTATGATTTCGGGACGCAATCCGATAAGCGTAATTTTAAATAATTACGGAGCGACCTACGACGAAATTTTAAAAATTTTAGCTTCAATCCGCGGAACGCAAAAAGTTGATTCGCCGGAGCCGGAAAGCAAATACAACGCTCTACAAAAATACGGCAAAAATTTAACCGACCTCGCGCGCAAAGAAAAAATAGACCCTGTCATCGGACGCGACGAGGAAATCCGCCGAGTGATGCAGATACTTTCGCGCAGAACAAAAAACAATCCCGTGCTTATCGGCGAACCTGGAACCGGAAAAACCGCAATCGCGGAGGGGTTGGCGCAACGTATTGTCAATGGAGATGTGCCGGAATTTTTACGCGACAAAGATCTGATTGTTCTTGACATCGGTTCCCTTTTGGCCGGAACTAAATTCCGCGGAGAATTTGAAGAAAGAGTGAAAGCCGTCATCAAAGAAGTTGACAAAGCGGCGGGTAAAATTATTCTTTTTGTGGATGAACTTCACACAATCGTTGGCGCCGGAGCTTCCGAAGGCGCTATGGACGCGGCAAACATATTAAAACCCGCTTTAGCCAGAGGCGAATTGCATATGATAGGAGCGACAACGCTTAAAGAATACCAAAAACACATTGAAAAAGACGCGGCGCTGGAACGAAGATTCCAGCCTGTAATGGTGAACGAACCAAGCGCAGAAGACACAATCGCGATTTTACGCGGAATTAAAGAAAAATACGAAGTGCATCACGGGGTTAGAATCACTGACTCGGCGATTATCTCGGCCGTTGAACTTTCTGAACGTTACATTACCGACAGATTTTTACCGGATAAAGCGATTGATCTTATAGATGAAGCCGCGTCAGGTTTGAGGATGCAAATTGATTCCATGCCTGATGAATTGGATAAAATAAAACGAGTGATAATAAAATTGGAAATAGAAAAACGCGCGCTCGCGAAAGAAAAAGACAACGAAGCGAAAGACAGGTTAAAAAAGATAGAACGCGACCTGGCAAATTTGAAAGAAAAAGAATCCGGCTTGGGAATGCAATGGAAAAATGAGAAATCGCTTATCTCTGAAATTCACGAATCAAAAAAACTAATAGACAAATTAAAACAAAAAGCGGAAATAGAAGAAAGAAAAGGCGATTTGCAAAAAGTTGCCGAGATTCGCTATGGCGAAATACCGAATTTAGAAAAAGATATTAAAAATAAAGAAAAAAAACTAAACGAAATTCAAAAAAAACACGGGATGTTGAAAGAAGAGGTCATGAACGAAGATATCGCGGCTGTCGTGGCGCGTTGGACCGGAATTCCAGTGTCAAAAATGCTGGAAAACGAATCTAATAAACTCGCGCGCATGGAAGAAGTTATTTCCGCGCGAGTCGTCGGACAAGTAAAAGCCATTGAATCGGTTACAAATGCCATTCGCCGTTCGCGCGCCGGTGTTTCCGAACCGAATCGTCCTATCGGCTCGTTTATTTTTCTCGGACCGACAGGTGTCGGCAAAACCGAACTCGCCAAAGCGCTTGCTGAATTTATGTTTGACACGGAAGACGCGCTGGTGCGAGTTGACATGAGCGAATATATGGAAAAACACAGCATCTCAAAGATCATTGGCTCCCCTCCCGGGTATGTAGGATATGAAGAAGGCGGACAACTCACGGAAATCGTCCGCCGCCGCCCGTATTCAGTGATACTTTTTGATGAAATTGAAAAAGCTCATCCGGATGTTTTTAACATACTTTTGCAAATTTTGGACGATGGACATGTTACCGACGCGAAAGGCAGAAAAGTCAATTTTAAAAACACGGTGATTATTATGACTTCAAATATAGGCAGCTCCATGCTTTTAGAAATGAGCGAGCGCGGGGAATTGGGATTTTCCGAAGGAAACGGAAAAAAAGACGATAAAATTGAAGAAAAAATTGAAGCCAAAATAAAAGAAGAGCTGCAAAATCATTTCAAGCCGGAATTTTTGAATCGCGTTGATGAAATTATTGTTTTTCATTCTCTCACGAAAAAAATGATTGAAAAAATCGTTGATTTGCAGATTGAAAAATTGCAAAAACGACTGAACAATAAAAAAATATCAATTAAAATTTCTTCGGCAGCGAAAGATTATCTCGCTAAAACCGGATACGACCCGAATTATGGCGCGCGTCCGCTAAAACGAGTTATACAAAACGAAATTCTGGACAAGCTCGCTTTGCGTATAATAGAAAAAGAAATAAAAGACTGCGATACAGCAGTGATTGACGCTAAAAAAGGAAAAATCACATTGGAAGTAAAATAATTTTTTCCAAAAAATTCAATTAAAAAAACCGTCCTTGCCAAACCCTGGACGGTTTTGATTTAAGCGTCAATTAGAAAAAAATATTGTTTATTTTTTTGAGGTGTTTATCCATTTCACCCCAAATATCCTTTGGAATTTTTTCCAGCTCTTTTATGTTATAAATGTTGACTTTTCCATAACGCCAACCTTCCCTTTCTTTATACTCCCTAAAATTCAAACTAAAACCAAAAAGAAAAATTGACTTTACCACGAAAACATTTTTTGAAAAATAAAATGTCCAGATACTCCTGTCCCCCAATTCTTTTTCAAAAATTTCTAAGAATCCGTAATTATTTTCAAAATTTTTTTCTAACCACTCTCTTGTCCCCTTTCTACTGATAATCAAAGAACCTTTTATTAAAGAACTAAATCTTTCTTCTCCTATCGCGGTCATTTTTTCCTCCTTTGTAAGATATGAGCAATAATAACTCAAAATAAACGGTTTTGTCAAATTAAACCATTGACAAAACCATTGACTATTTTGACTAAATTTGCCTATTTTTTCATTTGAAATTGTGTTATAATAATTTCAAACACTTATGAAAAACAAGGTTAAACAAATGACTTCTTTTTTCGCGTTGGCGATTTTTTCGGTTGCTTCTTTTTTTCCTCTTGTCGCTAACGCGCAAACTGAATTCAACCCTCATTTTATTCTCTCTGACGCGGAGATGCAGGACAGTCAAAGTTTGGACCGCGCGACCGTTCAGACATTTTTGGAAAACAAAGGCAGTTATTTAAGCTCCTACTCAACAAGCGACGCTGAAGGACAATCAAAAACAGCGACTGATATTATTTACGACGCGGCGCAAAAATACCAAATCAATCCGAAATTTCTTTTGGTGACTTTGCAAAAAGAACAAAGCTTGATAACCGACGACAAACCGACTCAAAAACAGCTTGACTGGGCAACCGGTTATGGAGTCTGCGACAGTTGCAGTATGAGCAACCCGAGCGTCGTAAAACACAAGGGTTTCGGAAAACAAGTTGACAGCGCGGCCGGAATCATTCGCTGGTATTATGAAAATACACAAAGCGCGTTTGTAAAAAAAATAGGCGCGGCGATTAAAATAGACAAACAGGAAGTCGTGCCGCAAAGCTGGGCGACGGCATTTCTTTACACTTATACTCCGCATCTGCACGGAAATCTTAATTTTTGGAATATCTGGAACGCTTGGTTCAGCCAAGTTTATCCGGACGGCTCGCTTTTAAAATCCGAAACAACCGGCGATGTTTGGATGATAAAAGACGGCAAACGAAAAAAATTCAAAAGCATGGCTACTCTCGCTTCGCGAGCCAATCCGGAATTGATAATCACTGTTGATGAAACTGAACTTAGCAATTACGAAATCGGCAAAGAAATATCGCTTCCAAATTATTCCATATTAAAATCCTCTTCCGGTTTATATCTCACTGATTATGACACGATACGGCGATTTGCGTCCGAAGAAACGGTTAAAAAATTAGGATACAACCCGCAGGAAATAATTGATGTGAGCGACGCTGATTTGGATGGTTATGAAAAAGGACCGATAATTTCAGTTGACACGACTGCGCCGCCACAGGGTATTTTGTATAAAATTTCCGACCTTAACGACACTGTTTATTTATTTAAAGACAATATCCTATATCCGCTTCTAAGCGATGATGTGATTAGCGTGAATTTTAAAAACTTGCGGACAGAAATTCATAAACTGAAAGATATTAAAAATTTTCAAACCGCTATTTTTCCAATAATGTTTAACGATGGCGTTTTAATACAACAAAAAGACAGCAACAAAATTTATGTAATGGAAAAAAACAAAAAAAGACGCATAGCCGACGAGGAAACTTTTACTGCCATGGGCTACAAAAAATCCAATCTCGTAACAATCAGGCTTACGACATTGCTAAACATACCAGAGGGAGAAACGATTTATCTTAACGCCAGTTTGGTCTCGTCAAAAAATAAATTTTTAGGAGATAATGAAACGTCGGTTGAAGATGTTTATAAAAAAACCAAACTGCCGAGTTATCTCGTGGCTGAATACCCGAGCGGAAGAATCCTATCTGGAAAAAACATTGATGAACCGCGTTCAATCGCTTCCTTAACGAAACTCCTCACCGCTTATGAGATGGTTGAAAACGCCAAACTTGAAAAAACCACGGCGTATGACAAAAAATTCGCGTCCGAAGGTAAAACTTTGGCTCTTAAAATCGGAGAAAAGGTTAAAAATTCAGATACGCTCAACGCCATGCTCGTAAATTCAGCGAACAATCTCGCGCGCATGTCCGTCGCCGCGTCAGGTTCTTCGGAAAAAGAATTTATCAAATTGATTAACGCGCGGCTTAAAAATTGGGGCGCGGACAACACAAAGATAACGGATGTCACCGGCTTGGACGAAAAAAATAAATCAACGGCCCGCGATCTTCTTAAAATATTTACAAAGGCGCTTGGAAATAAAAATATAAAGGACGCCCTCGGTAAAACAAACTTTGTCTTTTACGGAATCAACAAACAAAATAAAAAAGTTAAACACAGCGTCGCGAGCACGAATCAATTGATAAACAAAAGCGGAAGAAATTACAGAATCATCGCGAGTAAAACCGGATACACGGATGAGGCCGGCTCTTGTTTGATAATGTTGATAGAATCCAGAAAAACAAAAAAACAATTCATTGTCTTGACTTTGGGCGATGCCAATTATGCCAAAAGATTTGACGAAGTAAATAAAATCGCGCAATGGGTTTCGTCCAATGATATTTCCATAGCCAGCAAATAATTTTTAAAACAAAAAGTATGTCTCTTGTGTTCGCGGCCATCACTCCGCACCCCCCGCTTCTTATTCCGACAATAGGAAAAGAAGCGATAAAAAAATTGGAAAAAACAAAAAAAGCGATGGAAAAAATGGAAGAAGACCTTTATCTTGCAAGACCTGACATAATAATGGTTATTTCTCCGCATGGAAGTTATTTCAAAGACGCTTTTACGATAAATATCTGTCCGGAATTTGAAACCGATTTTAGAGATTTCGGCGACCTTACGACAAAAACAAAATTCAAAGGCGAAATGAATTTATCTGTTTTAATTCGCGAAGAAGCTCGCGACGAAGATTTTCCTTTGGCAATGATAAGCGAAAAGGGATTGGACCACGGTTCTGGAATTCCGTTGTATTATTTAACGCGCCATCTGCCAAATGTCGCTGTTTTGCCGATTGGTTTTTGCGATTTGGATTGGAAAACGCATCTTAATTTCGGATATTTGATAAAAGAACAGATTATGCGTTCGCATAAACGGGTTGCCGTTATCGCTTCCGGCGATCTTTCTCACGCTCTTTCCAACGACGCGCCGGCGGGATACAACCAAGCCGGAGAAAAATTTGATAAAAAAATTCAAGAACTTCTTTCAAGCCGCAATACTGTCGGTATGCTCCAGCTTGATAAAAATTTCGTGAATGACGCGTCAGAATGCGGATTCAGATCGTTTCTTATGCTGATGGGGATTTTGCGCGGAGTAAATTTTGATTATAAAAAATATTCTTACGAATCGCCTTTCGGCGTTGGTTATCTTACCGCGAATTTTACGTTTTAATTATGCAGATTGATGTTATACCAGCCAGAAGAATGCCATTTTCGTTGCCTTTTTTGACTTATTCTGTTCCTGGAGAAATCAAAACAAAAATAAAATCCGGGCAATTGGTTAAAATTCCTTTTCAAACAAAAAGTTTATTTGGCATCGTAAAAAAAATAACGGAAAAACAAAACGAAAAAAATAAAATCAAACCGATATCCGAAATAATTTTTGATAAACCCGTTTTTTCAGAAAAACAAATTGATTTTTTGGAAGATATCTCGGAATTTTACGGAACCTCTTTGGGTTTTCTAATAAAAAGCAACCTTTTGCCTCTGCAAAAAAGAAAAATTACCGCCGTGTCGCGCGTATTCGCCAATGAAACAAAAACCGATTTTCGCGATAAAAAAAAATCGCGCAAAATTAAAAACGGAAAACCGGAAATGTTCATATACGCGAATCTGGATGAAAAAATCGCTTACATTTCCAACAACATAGACATTTCGCGCCAAACATTGATATTGGCTCCGGAATTGCCACAAATACAAAAAATTTTTAACATTCTTCCGTTAAATTTACAAAAACAAACTGTTTTGATAAGCGGCGACACAAGCGAAAAAGATTTATTTGATATTTGGCTTGACCTGTGGACGGGCCGCAAAAAAATCGTTGTCGGAACAAGACGAGCGATTTTTTTGCCATGGTCTGACCTCGTAAATATTTTTTTAGATGACGAAGGTAATTCGGATTATAAAAGTTGGGATATGGCGCCGCGCTTTCACACCCGCGACGCGGCGATGTTTTTAGCAAGACATCACGAAGCGAAACTGCGTCTGCTTTCCCACACTCCTTCGGTGGAAACATTTTATTTCGCCGAAAAAAAAATATATGATTCCAATATTTCTTGTCCGCCGATTTTACCGCGTCTCCCTTCAATTTTAGATTTAAAAAAAGAACGGCAAGCGAAAAATTACGGCTTTGTCGGACTTTCTCTCGTTGAAGAAATACTAAAAATAAAAAACGGGGATGTTTTTATTTATTTAAACAGACGCGGAGCCGCGAGTTATGTCGGATGCAGAGATTGCGGAACTGTATTGCGATGCCAAAATTGCCAAAGACCGCTTACTTTCCATGAAGATAAAAATTCGCTTGAATGCCATTTTTGCGGAAACAAACGACAAATGATAACACGATGCGAAAATTGCCGCGGCGTTAATATGGCGATGTTCGGAGTCGGAACGCAAATGGCTGAAAAAGAAATGAGAAAAATTACTGCCGGAAAAAACGAAAGGAAGGTCGTTCGCGTTGATTATGACAGTTATGATATAACAAAATTGAACGGCGATGAAAATAAAATCATTGTCGGAACGCAAATGGCGTGGCCTCATTTGAATTGGCAAAGAATAAAATTATTAGTCTTTTTGGACGCTGATACTCCGCTTTTCGTGCCTGAATACAGAATAACGGAAGATCTCTGGCAAATTTTGCGTTCTGCGCAATATAATTTGCCGGAAGACGCCAAAATTGTCGCGCAAACAAGCCATCCCGAACATTACATTTTTGAAAGTTTGTCTAATCCGAAAAATTTTTATCTGCAAGAATTGACGCAAAGAAAAATGTTCGCGTATCCTCCTTATAAATTTTTATGGAGAGCGTGCTTCGGACACCCTTCGCAAGAAATCGCGGAAAAAGAATCAACGCGCGTTTATAGTTCACTGCTGCCCTTGACGAAAAACGATTTTGACATTAAGATATCCAGTCCTTTGCGAATGTATCCTTATTTTCACGATGGAAGATATTGGCAAGTAATTTTGGCGAAAATCAATTATAAAAATTATAAACAAGCGGCGAAATTATTGGCTTCGCGCCTGCCGCCGGATTGGAAAACAGACCCCAATCCGAACACTTTGCTAACAGTATGAAATTAAAAATTTTAATTGAACCGAACGCCGTTTTGAGACAAAAAGCGGAAAAAATAGACCCGAAAGATATCAGTGGAAAAAAAATACAACGGATAATAAAAGATATGGTTGAAACTTTGGAAAACGCCGAAAGCGGAGCCGGACTGGCCGCTCCGCAAATCGGAATTTCTCTGCGCCTGTGCGTGCTCGCAAAAAATTATTCTTCGGATAAAAAAAATCCAACGGTTCTTGTAAATCCCGAGATTAAACCGTCTTCCCTGTTAAAAAAATGGGATTACGAAGGGTGCTTGTCCGTGCCGAATATATGCGGACAAGTAAAACGATGGAAAAAAATAAAAATTGAGGCGCTTAACGAAAAAGGCGAAATTTTGAAATTTAGAGCGTCCGATTTTTTAGCTCGTTTGATACAGCATGAGGTTGACCACCTTGATGGAATTTTATTTATTGATAAAGCGAAAAATATAAAAAAGGAATGACGCGTAATTATTATGAAAATTATTTTTTTCGGCACGCGAGAATTCGCGGCTGAAATTTTAAAAACTTTGATTGAAAGCGGCGAGCACGAAATTCCCGCTGTTTTTACCGCTCCGGACAGACCAGTGGGACGCAAGCAAGAAATACAAAAATCGCCGGTTAAAATTCTGGCGGAAAAAAATAATATCCGGATATTCCAACCGGAAAATTTAAAAAACATTTCATTGCCTTTTATCCGCCATTCTCTCAATGTAGTTTGCGAATACGGTCTTATGATTCCAAAAAATATTTTGGAAGAACCTGAATATAAATCAATCAATATCCATCCTTCTTTATTGCCTAAATATCGCGGCGCTTCGCCAATACAAACAGCTCTTATCAACGGCGAAACAGAAACCGGCGTTTCCATAATGCTAATGGATGAAAAAATGGACCATGGTCCTGTTTTAGCCCAAAAAGCCGTAAAAATTACAGATACCGATAATTACGCCACTTTGGCCGAAAAACTGCTTAAAACCGCCAAATTTTTGCTTTTAGACACCATCCGCGACTGGGTTGAAGGCAAAATACGCCCGGAACCGCAAAATGACAGCGACGCTACATTTTGTAAAATTTTTACGCGTGAAGACGGCCAAATTGATTTTAATAAAACCGCAGTAGAAACATACAACCAATGGCGCGGATTTCATCCGTGGCCCGGTGTTTGGTTTGTTTGGAACGGCAGAAGAATCAAGCTTTTAAAAATCGCTGTCGCCGCCGATAAAAAAAATCCGCCCGGAGAATTTTCTTTTGAAGAAAATAAATTATTTTTAGGAACGAAAAACGGTTCGCTTGAAATTTTAGAATTGCAAACGGAAGGAAAAAAACCGATGAACGCGAAAGAATTCGCGAATGGGATTTCAGCGTTTCGCTCGCGATGATAATCTTATGCCAAAATCAAAACAAATAACGATTTTTTTGGTGATTTATTTTTTAATAAGAATTTTTTCTTATTATTTCGGTCCGGACACTCCCCTTTTCGCCGCCAACCCGATTAATTCAATCGCGGCGATTTTTATATTGGCAACCGCCGTTTATTTTTTATTTAAAAAACCGGAAATCGGCTGGCTGATAATAGCCGGGGAAATACTTTTGGGCGGCGGCGGAAATTTTTTCGCTGTTCACGGCGTTTCTTTGCGCGTTTTACTATTAGTCGCGTCTTTATCAATTTACTCGCTTCAAAAAATTCAAAGCAAAAAAGTTAAAACCTCTTTGGAAGAAAACAAAAAAATCGTTTTTTTATTTTTGTTGCTGATGCTATCCGCGTGTGTTTCCGCGGCGCGCGGATATTTTCTCGGTAATGATATTCCTTTGATAATATCAGACCTTATTCCATATTTATTTCTGCTTTATTATTTTCCACTGCGTGAACTTTGGAATTCACAAAAATTTAAAAATACGGCGATGAACGCGCTTTACGCGGCGATTATCGGAAACGCCGTTTTCGCCCTTTTCACATTTTTCGGATTTGGCGGAGGATTATTCGCTTTGCAAGATTCCTATTATCATTGGTTCCGAGATGTCGCGGGCGGAAAAATCACCGACTTGGGGTTGAATTTTTATAGAATAATTTTAAACGAACAACTGCTGCTGACCCCAACATTATTGTTGTTCTTGCATAAAATAATCAAAAAACAATACGACGATAAAAAAATCGTGTTTTTTTCCGTGTTCTCTCTTTTATCCATTCTTTCCATAAATCTCACGCGCGTTTATGTTTTGGCGTTATTTATCGGACTTTTATTTTTATTCAACAAACAAAATTGGAAACGATGGCTCGCCGTATCAGTCGCTGTGTTCTTTTCTTTCTTTTTAATTTTTACTTTTTTACACTCTGTCGCGAGCCGGGGACAAAGTTTGGGGTTGGAATTGTTCGGTTTGCGGCTGCAAAGCATCGCCGCTCCGCGCGTTGAGGAAAGTTCAATGAGCCGGATGCTTTTACTCGGTCCGATTTTGGAAAAAATAAAAGCGAGGCCGATTTTTGGCAGCGGTTTGGGCGACACTGTAACGGCTTACAGCCCTGTTTTTAAAAAAGAAATCACAACGCAACATTTTGACTGGGGTTATCTTGAAATAATCGCGGAAATGGGCGCTGTCGGATTTGCGATATGGATTTTATTTATAATTTTTATTTTTAACGCCGTAAATCATTATCCATATTCAAAACGATTTTTTATTTCCGCGCTCGCGGCGATGCTCGTCATCAACATTACTTCACCGGCGCTTTTCCATATTTTCGGAATCGTCTTTTTAACGATTGTTGCTTCTTCTACGCAAACTAAAAAAGCAGAGGTATTCTCTGCTTGACGCGTTTAAAAAAGTTCCGTGGAACGTTTAAGACCATCCTTTACTTTTATTATTATAAGGACATTCACTTTTTCAACATCCAAACTATTCCAGTTATTTAAAATATTCCACAAGACTTCATGTTCAGTCATTCCTCTAATTTCTTTCATCTTTAACATTAATTCATTAATTTCTATACCCTGCTTAGGGATATGCAAAAGTAATGTTTGTGTATTTAATCTCTTGTCTTCTGTTGGGAGCAGCTCTTTTAAAAGTTCATTTGGATTCATTGTTTTTTTTTCTTCACTCATTTTTTCCTCCTTTGCTATTACTATAGCAAACTAAAACTTCAATGAGTACTCTATGCCTTCTTTGGGCTTTATAATTAGAGCATCCCCTTTTTTAAAAAAATCCAAATTTTCTTTATTATCCAATACGCTCTCTATTACTTCTAACTTGGAAATGGGCCTTAACTTTTCTATTTCCTTTATCAATTTCTTTATTTCTACCCCCTCGTCAGGAATATGAAAAAATAACTCTGTTGAATTCAACAAAACATAAGGAACAAGTTTCTTTTTAATTTGGAGGACGTTTTTACTTAATTCTTCTTTTTCCTCTGGAGTTAACTTTAAACGAAACAGGCACAAAAAAAGCTCATAACTTATTTTTTTACTTTTTACTTTTTTTCCCATTTTTCCTCCTTTGCCTTTTGGGCATCCGCCTTTGGCGAACTAAAATTTTAAAAGAACCAACTTTTTTTACTTTACCAAAAAAATTGACAACTGTCCATAGTCAATTATGTTCAAAGATTGTGTTTTTTTATTATTTCCTTTTTCGCGTCTTCGTAATCTTTGACCGCTTTAATTTTCAATGGCAATTTAAATAAAAAACTCGGAATCCAGCGGCTCATGCCTTTTCGACCGCCGACGATTTTTACATACAAAACTTCCGGAATAAAAACTCCTGTTTTATTTTGTTCAAGCATTGAAAGCCACAAGTCCCAGTCCTGAAATCTTTTTAACGATTCGTCCCAACCACGCGCAGGCAAATCTGCTCGTCTTATCAAGCTCGTAGTGTCAATATAATTTATTTTTTTAAGCGATTCCGCGTCAAACGGATGGCTTTTAATTTTCTTCCAGCCGAACTTGAATTGAGAATAAGCGTAAGACGCTCGCGAATTGTTTTTTAAAGCCAAAAACATTTTTTCCAGCATCCGCGGTTTTGCAACAGTATCCGCGTCCCAAAAAATCACATATTCCCCGCTCGCTTCGGCAAGTCCACTGTTTCTCGCCGTAGCCGCCCCTTTATTTTCTTGATTGATTGTCTTTATATCCAAATCTTTGTATAAATACAAAATTTCGCCTATTATTTTTAAAAAATCGTCCGTACTGCCATCATTCACGACAATAATTTCCAACGGTTGGCGCGTTTGTTTTTTTATGCTCTCAAAACAACGGCCCAAAACTTTGGCATGATTACAAACCGGAATTATGACTGAAATGGAATCCGGCATAATCATATTTTTAATTTCATTATTTGTTTTTCCCAGGTGTATTCCGCCAACACCCTCTCTTTTCCGGCCTGACCCATTTTTTTGGCAAATTCTGATTCGCGCAATAAATCGGTAATGGCCGAGATAACGCTTTGGTCCTGATAAGCGTCAACTAAAAGTCCTGTTACCAAATTTTCCACGGTTTCTTCAACGCCTCCGGCGCGTCCGGCCACCACAGGAACTCCGCTCGCGGCCGCTTCCAAAAACACTGTTCCCCATCCTTCTTCGGCTGATTCGTCTTTATGCGTCAAAAGCGCGAACAAATCAGCGAGCTGATAATATTTCGGCAGGTCCGCGTAAGATTCCTCGCCCAGATATCTCACTGCGTTTTGCAAATTATTTTTTTGTATCATTTCCAAAATTATATTTTTTTTAGGTCCGTCGCCGATGATAAGCCAAACCAGATTGGGAATCTTTTTCAAAATTTTCGGCAAAAGGCGAACCAAATGCGGATACCCCTTGCCATCACTCATACGCGCCACGGTTAAAATAACTTTTTTATTTTCCAAAGCCAGTTTGGCTTTTAATATCCTTAATTCCTCTTCCGAAACCGAGGAAAAGAAAAAATCAGCCGGACAAGGATAAATGGTTTCAATATTTTCTAAATTTTCAATTTTTGAAAGCAGTTTATTTTTTAAAAAAATACTATTCACGATTATTTTGTCGGCAAAACGGCAAATCTTCGCTAGTTTATTTATTTTTGAACCCGCGCGCGCGGCATACTCCAAGTCCGTGCCGTGTAAAAAAATATAAAAAGGAATTTTATAAAACTTCTTAATAAAATACGCGACATATCCGACGGGCAAAGCGTGGTGCACATGAATAATGGCGATTTTTTCTTTCTTGACAATGGTTCTGATTTGCCAAAAAAGACGCAGCCAGCGCGGCCAAAAAAACGGAAAATACGGATTCAAACGAAATGTTTTCCAATTATTTTTTAAATCAAATTCCTTGCTGTTTTTCGCTTGCGGAGCGTAAACTATGGTTTCTTCCGCCGACAAATGCGCGGCGAAGTTATAAACATACGAAGCGATACCTCCGGTTGTCGGCGGATATTCCAATGTGATAATCAATGTTTTCATAAATTTAATTTATCGGTTTTTTAACATTTGAATTTTTAATCACTTTTTGTAACACTCTTTTTATTATTTCCTTATCCACTCCCCCGCTCACAAACACAAGCGCGCAGTAGATAATCATTCCGGCCGGAATGGAAAGAAAAAATCCAAAACGCGATGAAATAAAATAAACAGCCGCGGCCATAAACAACGCCGGCCAAAAATATTGATTTAAAAACTTGAATAATCTGCCATAATTTATTATTATCTCTCGGCCTGTAAAATAAAATCCTCCAAGACAAAGCGTTATATTTCCGGCTAAAGCCGATACAGCCGCGCCTTTTATGCCGAAAATCGGCAACAAAATCAAATTTAGAATAATATTTACTGTCAACGCCGCGCCCAAAAGCGCCGTCTGCCTGCTTTGTTTTCCAACTGCGTTCAAAAGAGAACCCGTTATAAAACTTAAAAATCCGAAAATTAAACTCATCAGCAAAATTTTTAAAACTTCCGCAGCCAACGCGAAATTCGGACCGTATAAATAAATTATTACCGGTTTTGCCAAGACGAATAATCCGAACGATAATGGAAAAACAATCAAAAATAAATACCGCCAAGATTTTTCAAACAACTCGCCTACTTTCGCCTTGTCCGACAAATAAAATCCGCTCATCGCCGGATAAACGCTGGCGGCCAATGCCGAAGGAATAAACTGAAAAGCGAAAGTTATTTTATATGGCACGCTCCACAAACCCATATCCTTTTGGTCTAAAAATTTTGAGATTAAAAGCGTGTCCGAATATGAATATAAACGCCCGATGATTCCGGCCAAAGCGAACGGCACGGCCAGATAAAAAAACATTTTAAAAATTTCTCTATTCCACGCGAACGAGTATTTTAATTTATAGACCTTGCGCGCGAAATAAGCGCTGTATAAAAAATTTAAAAACGCAGGAATAGTATAAGCGGCGATTAAACTTATAATCGGCCAGTGGCTTAAAAGCGCGATTGTGCCGATTATTAAAGTTATAAATTGCGAGCCGATTACGCCGATTGATTCATAAATCAAATTTTTTCGCGCGCGAAAAATGCTGTAAAAAACGGAATGCAGATTATCAAAAAACATAGTCAAACCTGACAGGTATATCAAATCTTTTGTAATAGGCGGATAATTCAAGATATTCACAAAAAAAACGACCAATAAATATGCCGACAATCCAAAAATTATTTTTGTCCAAAAAACCGTATTGAGATACTTTTCGGAATTTTCCGGATATTTAGCCGCTTCGCGCGTCAACACTGGCCCCATTCCGAAATCGGCTACAACCGTAAATATGGTTGTAAAAGCGATGGCAAAAAAATATTGTCCTGTGTTTTCAACGCCAATGAACCGCGCTATCAAAGTAAAATACGCGAAAGAAATAACTTTCTGCAAAATGGAAGCAGATGTTAAAAAAGATGTGTTTTGCGCCACCGTGTATGACATAAATTACAATTTTACTACGCCGGATACAGCCAACTGTCCGCAAGCGGCGAAAATGTCCGTTCCAAAACTATGCCGTTCCGTTACGCTCACTCCTTCATTTTCCAAAATTTCTTTAAACCGCGCGGTTCTCTCCGGCGATGACTGAGAAAAATCATTAGTTGAATTATACGCTATTAAATTTACCATGTATAATTTTTTCTTCATCAGTTTGGCTAATTTTTTCGCGTCCGCGTCCGAATCATTAACTCCTTTGATTAAAACATATTCAAACATCACTTTTCTGCCTGTTTTTTCAATATATTCATCAACTGCGGATAAAATTTTTTCAATCGGATATTGCTTTCCTATTGGCATAAGACGCGCGCGCAATTCATCATCCGGAGCGTGGAAGGATATAGCCAAATTTACCGCTAAATTTTCTTCCGCGAGTTTCCTAATTCCTTCCGTGAGTCCGGCCGTGGAAATGGAAATATGGCGAATTCCCAAATTCAATCCGTCTTTATCGTTGATAATTCGCGTGGCTAACAAAACATTGTCATAATTCAAAAACGGTTCCCCCATTCCCATCAACACGACATTTTTTATCGTTTCTCCGCGTTCTTTTAAATAACGCGCGAAAAATAAAATTTGTTCAACTATTTCTCCGGCGTCTAAATTTCTTTTAAATCCCATTTTTCCGGTTGCGCAAAAAACGCAGCCCAAAGGACATCCTACTTGCGTTGACGCGCAAATCGCGTTGCGGCCTTCTTTATATCGCATAAGCACCGACTCAATGGCCAATCCGTCTTTTAACTTTATCAGCGCTTTTATCGCTTGTCCGTCTTTGGATATAAAAACTCTCGCGTCAATTTCAAGCGGGCATTCTTGCGTGAGTTTTTCTCGCAAAATCACCGCCAATGAAGTCGCCTCTGACCAATCTTTGATTAAATTTTTAAACACCGCCCGTTTTACCTGTTGCGCGCGGTATTTTTTTTCATCTTTTAAAATTTTGTCCAACTTGCTTAAATCCATAAGTTATCCACAGCCAAAATGGCTAAAAATAAATAAAAAATGATTGATAATTGACATTTGTCACTATTTGTGATATTATAAAAATATAATTCATACGAAAAAGCACCTCTTTAGGTTTCGTCCTTAAGCGGTGCTTTTTCTTTTTTATACTCAAGCTTAGATTTTAATTTATTCATAAATATGATTTTATCTTTTGATAAGTATAAATCTTTGTTTTGAGGAATATAGCCAATAAATAAATATGCGACTGAGATTTGGTATTTCTCTTTTAAATAAATCCTAAATCTTTTAAAATCCAACTTCCAACCCAAACTTTGTATACCTAAATTAAGATTTTGGCTGTCTATAAAAGCATAATTATTTTCTTTTGTAAGCATAAAATTGTTATCATAAATTTATTTTTGAATTTTACCACAATTTTACCCTTTTTACAAACCAAAAACATCCCGATTGATCGGGATGTTTTTAAAATATTTTTTAACGTTTTGACCACTGCGGAGCTCGTCTGGCGCGTTTGAGACCAAATTTCTTTCGTTCTTTTACGCGAGCGTCGCGTGTTAGCATTCCCAATGTTTTTAAGCTCTTTTTGAAATCAACGTTCCAGCGAACCAATGCCCTCGCGATTCCATGCTGAACGGCTATCGCTTGTCCGTTTTTGCCTCCGCCTACAATTTTTACCGAAATATCAAGGTCTTTCTCTTTTGCCATTGATTTGAGCGGAGCCAAAATTATTTCTTTAAGTTCAAAAGTCGGAAAATACTCGTCATACGGCTTGCCGTTGATAACGATTTTCCCAGTTCCTTTTTCAATTCTTACGCGAGCTGAGGCGCATTTACGCCTGCCCACGGCTCTGCATTCTTCTTTTTTTGTCGCGTTTAATTTCATAGAATTATTTAAAAGACAATCTTAAAAGTCGCGCAGTGCGCATTTTATTTTTTGGCAACATTCTTGACACGGCGTGACGGATTACTTCGTTTGGGTCTTCTTTTTTTACTTTCTTTGCCGGAGTTTCCTTCAAACCGCCCGGGTACATTGAATGCCTGCGATAAAGTTTTTTTTCAATTTTTTTACCTGTAAAAACCGCTTCTTTCGCGTTTAAAACCGTAACTTTGCCGCCCTTGTCAATGTGCGGCTCAAAATCCGGCCTGTCTTTACCGATTAAAATCGTCGCAATTTTAGAAGATAAACGACCGACACTTTGCCCCGCGGCGTTTAATTCAACTTTTTTTCTTTTGATTGAACTCATAAATATAATGGTTAAACTAATTCTACGATTGCTTCTTCGGCGCCATCGCCTTTTCGCCTTTTTAAAGCGATAACTCTCGTAAATCCGCTTTTTTTATCAGAATATCTGTTTTTTAAATCTTCCATTGCTTTTTTAATGGCGTTTTCTGTATATAAAATTTTCATCAATGAACGTCTGGCGTTCAAAACATTTTCACCTTTCGCTTTGGTGATTATTTTTTCCACCACAGAAGAAGTCGCTTTGGCTTTCGCTTTTGTGGTTTTGATCTTTTCGTACAAAATCAAACTCTCGGCCAAATTAGCGAGTAAAGATCTTCTTGCGGCCGTTTTTCTATCTAAAGTTATTTTATTTTTTTGATGTCGCATATATTATTGTTTCTTTTTTGATTTCACTGTTTTTTTGATTTTTTTCTCGGTCTTTGTTTTTACTTCCGCGTCTTCTTCTTTTACGGACATTAAACCATTTCCATACAAACCGTTCAATACGATTGAAAAATGATCCATAATCAACTGACTTGCCTCGCGCACGGATTCCTCAACTGAAATGGCGCCGCTGGTTTCAATATTTAAAGTGAGTTTTTCATAGTTTGTAATATCTCCGACGCGGGTATATTCAACATTATACCCCACATCCTTAATCGGGCTGTAAGAAGAATCTATTATTATTGTTCCCAGATCGTAATTTTTCTTTTCTTTTTCTTCAACAGGTTTGAAGCCGCGTCCGCGATTTACGATGATTTCCATATCAAAAACATTTTTCGCGTCAGTGATATTCGCGATAACCAAATCTTTATTGATAACTTCAACATTTGCGTCTTTTTTAATATCCCCGGCTGTTACCGGACCAACGCCTTTTTTCGTTAAAGTCAAAACCACGGATTCGTCTGAAAAAACTTTCAAAGCCAGCTGTTTTAAATTCAATATAATTTCCACCGCGTCCTCTTTTACTCCGGGCACGGCGCTGAATTCATGTTGAACTCCTTTAATTTTAAATGCGTCAACGGCGGCTCCGGGCAACGAAGATAAAAGCACGCGTCTCAAAGTATTGCCGATGGTTGCTCCGTAACCGTGATAACACGGCGAGATAACCACCGCGCCGGCGTTTTTATTGTCATTATCCGCGATGAATTCTATTTTTGAAGGTAAAAGTAAGTTTTCCATAAAATTTTATATTTCCTCCCTCCTTAAAAATTGAGGGAAATAATTATTTTATCTTGAATAAAACTCAATTATCGTCTTGGCATCAAATTCCGGTTCTTCTTTAACCGGATCGCTTGTTATTTTGGCTGAAACTTTTTTTGCGTCAACGCTTATCCAAGACGGCGCTTCCGCTTTTGCCAACCTTTCTTCAATGTTCGTGAAAGCTGGTTTATTTTTGGAAGATTCTTTCAAAGCGATTATTTGTCCGACTTTGACTCTAAAAGACGGCACGTCAACTTTTCTTCCATTAACAGTGATGTGACCATGACTGACAATTTGTCTGGCGGATTGACGCGATTTGCCAAGCCCCATTCTGTAAACAGCATTATCTAAACGAGATTCCAAATAATTTATAAGAATAATACCGGTATTTCCGACTTTTTTGGATGCCTCGGCGACATAATTCGCGAATTGACGCTCCATAATCCCATAAATTCTTTTGGCTTTTTGTTTTTCACGCAATTGCTTGCCATATCCGGAAAGTTTAGAATGGTGTTTAGCTTCTGAACCATGCATTCCCGGGGGATAATTTCTTTTTAAAAGCGGACATTTGGGACCGAAACATTTTTCGCCTTTTAAAAAAAGCTTTTCTCCGGCCCTTCGGCATTTAGCGCATTGTTTTGTATCTCTTGCCATAATAAATTATATTTATGCTAATTTCTAATTTATAAAATTACACTCTGCGTTTTTTTGGCGGCCTGCAGCCGTTATGAGGTATCGGCGTTACGTCTGTAATTGAAGAAACAAAAAATCCGTTGATATGCAAAGCGCGTATCGCGGCTTCCCTGCCTCCGCCGATGCCTTTTACAAAAACACTCACTTCTTTTACTCCATAATCGGCGATTTTATCCATTAAATTTTTTACCACCAAACCGGCCGCGTAAGGAGTGGCTTTTTTAGGGCCTTTGAAACCGGACATTCCTGCCGAAGCCCAGCCAAGCACATTGCCATTCAAATCAGTGATGGAAACTATTGTATTGTTATAAGTCGCCTGAACATAAGCGTTGCCACGCGCGACCTGTTTTACTTCTTTTTTCTTTTTTGTCTTTTTGGCAACCGAAATTTTAGCGGACGAATCCGTTATTTTTGTTTCCGCCGCTTTTGTTTCCTCTGTCGCGACGGCTGGAATATTCGTATTTTTTTCTTCAGTCATAATTATTATTTAAAAAGATTCATTATTCACCGTTTTTATATCTTTATGTTTTTTGATTTGCCAATTTTTTTCCGCTAGCCATGGTTTTGCGAGTATTTCCGCGCACAGTGCGTGAATTTCTCTTTGTCGTTTGTCCGCGCGTTGGAAGATGTTTCATATGGCGAATACCGCGATAACACTTAATGTCTTTCAAACGTTTAACATTTCCGCCGACTTCCTGCCTTAAATCACCTTCAACTTTATAACCCTTTTCAATAATCGCGCGCAATTTATCTTCCTGCTCTCTTGTAAAATCTTTTACGCGAATATCTTCGCTGATTCCGGCCTGTTTTAAAATTTTCTTTGACAAAGTCGGACCTATTCCGTAAAGATAAGCCAAAGAAACAACGGCTTTTTTCTCTTTTGGTATATTGATGCCTGCTACTCTCATAATATTGCAAAAAATAATAAACTTAATGTTTTTTAACCTTGTCTTTGTTTATGTTTTGGGTTTGAACAAATGACATGAATCCTGCCCCTGCGTTTCACTGTCTTGCATTTGGCGCAAATTTTTTTTACTGATGCTTTAACTTTCATAAAAAACCATTTAAAAATTTTTAGTAAGAAAAAATACCAACCACTGCCGCGATATCATTGCCCGGCAATCAAGGCCAAGCTACACCGCACCGGTTGATATTTAATATCTGAATGTTATTCTTCCTTTTGTTAAATCATAAGGGGTGACTTCAACTTTTACCTCGTCGCCCAAGCTCAATCTGATTTTATTTAATCGCATCTTACCCGCAAGGTGCGCGATAATAATTTGGCCGCTTTCCAATTTAACTCGGAAAGTGCCTGACGGCAAAAGTTCTTCTATCCTTCCCCTAAGTTCTATTTTTTCGTTTTTTTCCATTTTTAAAAAATTTAGTAAATATATAATAAACCAAAACCAAAAAAATGTCAATAGCCGCGCTTTACATATCATCCACAGGCCCAAAAACATCATTTATACACCCAATTTTTATACAAAATAAAATTCCAACTTACCATCATCGCTATACTCGCCAAACGCACAAGACGATAATCAAAACCGAGCGAGTGGTTAAAAATATACATAGCTCCCACTGAAAATAAATAATTAACGCCTGTGAGCAATAAAAATCTGACCAATTGTTTTTGCGGCATTGACTTCTCTCTAAACGACCAGTGCTTGTTCATCAAAAAAACAAACCCCATTAAAAAAATTTGATTGATGACAACGGCGAAAACAGGAAGGACTCCGCATACTTCTTTTAAAAATATAAGCGACAACATGTCCAAAACCACGCTTACAATTCCGGTAATAAAATATTTCGCGAACTCCTTGCGCAACGACCAAAAATAATTTATTATTTTTTGAAAAATGTCCATAGACTTCATTCCAACGCCGCTTTTATTCTTCTTACGCCGGCGCCGGACGCTTCTTCTTTTAAAATTTTAAACTTTCCCAAAATGCCGGTTCGTTCAACATGAGGACCGCCGCAAATTTCTTTACTGAAAAATTCCTCTCGCGGATCTCCGACCGTGTAAACTTTTACTTTGGTTCCGTATTTGTCTTCAAACAATCCGATGGCGTTTTGCGCTTTTGCTTCAGTGACAGTCATTTCAGAAAAACTCACGGAATAATCTTTTTTTATCGCTTCATTCACCAAATCCTCAACTTTTTGTTTTTCTTCGTCGGTCATTTTTTGCGGGTGTGAAAAATCAAAACGGAGCCGCTCAGCCGTGATATTGCTTCCCTTTTGCGCGATATGCTCGCCTAAAACGCGGCGCAAAGCGGAATGCAATAAATGCGTGGCAGTATGATATTTCGTGGAAATTTCGCTGTGGTCCGCGAGTCCGCCTTTAAATTTTTGTTCGGCTCCGGCGCGCGATAAGTCCTGGTGTTTTTTCATTTCTTCATTAAAAATCGCGACATCAACTTCCGCGCCTTTTTCTTTTGCCATTTCAATCGTCATCTCCAAAGGAAATCCGTATGATTGATACAGGTCAAACGCCTCTTTGCCTGAAAATTTTTCTCCTGATTTTAAATTATTTATTCTTGATTCAAAATTTTTAATTCCGTTTTCAATCGTGTTTCTGAATTTGCTTTCTTCTTTCGCGATTTCAGTTAAAATAAAATCTTTGTTTTTTTCAACTTCATGATAAATTTCCGAGAAAATTTTTATCGTTTCTTCCGCGATAATCGCGCAAAAATTTTCTTTAATTCCCAAATTGCGTCCGTGCCGGACAGCGCGGCGGATAATTCTGCGCGCGACATAACCTTGGTCAACATTGCCGGGAGCGACTCCTTTGTCATCGCCGATAATCATCACGGCGGCTCGCAAATGGTCGGCGATTACGCGCATTGATTTGGTTGTTTCAAAATTTTCAACATATTCGCGGCCTGACAATTCTTCCAATTTTTGAATGAGCGGCCAAAAACCGTCGGTTTGATAAACATCCGCAAATCCGTTCAAAACCATCACTGTTCGTTCCAAGCCCATGCCCGTATCAACATTTTTTTGCGAAAGTGGGATGTTTGTCCCATCAATTTGTTTGTTGTATTGCATGAAAACATTATTCCAAATTTCCACCCAATTTTCTTCATCGGTTTCCGGATTGCTTTCCGCGGGCGGATGTTCGTCCTCTCCCTGCCAATAAAAAATTTCCGTATCAGGTCCGCAAGGGCCTGTTATTCCGGCTGGTCCCCACCAATTATTTTTTTTCGGCAAATAAACGATTTTTTCCGCAGGCATTCCGACCGATTTCCAAATTTCCGCGGCTTCTTCGTCGCGCGAAGCGTCGGCATCGCCTTTAAAAACCGAAACCGCCAACTTTTTAACATCCAAACCGAGCCACTCGGGCGAAGTTAAAAATTCCCAGCTCCACAAAATAGCTTCTTTTTTAAAATAATCTCCCAACGACCAATTTCCGAGCATTTCAAAAAAAGTAAGATGGCTTCTGTCGCCAACTTCGTCAATGTCGCCGGTGCGGACGCATTTCTGCGCGTCAGCCAAACGATTTCCGGCAGGATGTTTTTCACCCAAAAGATACGGCACCAACGGATGCATGCCGGCGGTTGTAAAAAGCACGGTGGGGTCATTTTCCGGAATCAAAGAAGCCGACGAAATTATAGCGTGGCCTTTTGATTCAAAAAACTCAAGATATTTTTGTCTTAATTCTTTGGAAGTTATCATAAATCTTTTCCAAGTAATTTTACCAAAAAAAACAAAAAAGTCAAAACTGCGAATTACGCGACAATCTCCCCGCCTCCGAGGCACTCGCCTTTTTTATAAAACACGGCGAATTGTCCCGGGGTAACGGCGCGCTGGGGAATTATAAACTTGACCGATAGATTGTTTTTTTCCGCGAACGCGCAGTTACATTTTTGCAACGGCTGTCTGTGCCGTAAACGCGCCAGACATTTTATTGGTAATTTCGGAACCGAACCTGAAATCCAATTTATTTCTTTTACTTTTATTTCTTTTTTATAAAGCAACGTGTCATCTACAAAACCGACTACCAGTTCATTTCGCTTTAAATTTTTTTCAACAACGAAAAATGGTCTGCTGCTATCACTGGAATTGCTTTTCCGACCGCTCGACAAACCGTATCGTTGTCCGATGGTGTAAAACGCCAATCCGTCGTGTTCACCGACAATTTCGCCGGAAGACAAAAAAATTTTTCCCGGATTCGGTTTAATTTTTTTCATTAAAAATTTTTTCATCGGCGTTTCGCCGATAAAACAAATTCCCATGCTTTCTTCCTTTTTCGCGGTCGGCAAACCGAATTTTTTCGCGAGCGCGCGGACTTGCGGTTTGGTGTATTCACCGATTGGAAACAAAACATATTTCAACTGCTCGCGCGTCAATTGATGCAAAAAATACGTCTGATCTTTGTTTTTATCGCGCGCTTCAAGCAAAATAATTGGAAATTCCCGGCTAAGCCGCGCATAGTGTCCTGTCGCCAAATAATCAAATCCGATTTTTTTTGCAGTTTTAAGCCACGAACCGAATTTAACGAATTTATTGCACAAAACATCCGGATTAGGAGTTAAACCCGCCTCATATTCTTTATACATATAATCCAACACATCTTTTTTATATTCTTTTGTAAAATTCAAACGCAAAAGTTTTATACCCAGCTTCGCGGCAACGCGCAGAGCGTCCCTATAATCCCCCATCCAACAACTTTCCGGTTTATTTTTTTCTTCATAATTAACCATAAACGCGCCGGTCACGTCATAACCCTGTTGAACTAAAAGCGCCGCGGCAACCGACGAATCAACGCCACCGCTCATCGCGACCAAAACTTTGATTTTTTTGTTTTTGTTTTTCATGTTAGGGAGAAATGAATAGTCGCTTTCATTCCACTATAATAATACAAAGAAACCGTAAAATCAACGGACAATAAAAACAAGGACTAAAAAACCCGCAGGAATAGAATCCGTGCGGGTGTTGAATTGTTGAATTAAAAAACTATGTATGCGGCCGCTGTGGCCGCAAACAAGGCGATACAAATTATCGCCTCGGGAAATTTCGGTTTAAAGATGTTTGTTTTTTTATCATTATACAAAAAGAACGCCCGATTAAGAGCGTTCTTTTTTGTGTTTGTAAATTAACCGTTATTCCTGCGAGCCACCATGCAATCTCTGCAATAAACCGGTTTATCGCCGGTCGGCTGAAACGGAAGTTCGGTAATTTGGGCTCCACAGCCTGCGCAGGTCGCGTTGACACTGTACATCTGGCGGGGTCCGCGGTTACTAAAACCGCCACGACCACCGCGACCACCACGGTCATCTGTTCTGGACTGTCTGTAAGCGCGATTGCACTCAGAGCAGTACACAGGACGATCACCGGACGGCTGGAAAGGCAACTGGCTGATATGGGTCCCGCATTTAGCGCAGGATAAATCCACATCAAACATTTGTCTGTCTGTTCCAAAAGCCATATATTCTTGTGTTTGTGTTCCCAAAATGATTTGAGAAACTTTTAATTAATGTTCGACCTAATTTTGGGAACTTTTCGCTTTTGGCTTTTGCCTCTGGCTATATTGCCCAAACTTTACAATATGATAGCGCATTTCAAAGAAAAAGTCAATAGCCGTTGACAAAAACGCGATTTTTGTGCTATTATTACTTATTCTTTGACAATTATAAAGGAGAAAAAAATGATAGTATTTCTAATTACTTTAATTGCTTTGTCCGTAATTTGTTTTTTGTTTTTGTGTTTTTTAACGGTTTTTCACTTTATTAACAATGGTTACAAAAACAAAAAACTAAGAAATAAAACATCTATTTTGTCTTTCATCTTGATATTTCTTTTAGCTTTTATCTACGTGATAACCGGATGCGAATTTGGAGCCCTCATTATTTCGGCTATAATTCTTTCTTTTGGGACGATCGTGTATGATTTTTTTGATGAGTATTTAAAAAGCAGAGAAGAGAAAGGATGTAAAAAATAAAAATGAAAAAAATGAAAAAAATATTAAAATTTATTTTAATTTTGTTTATTGCAGTTGTTCCCGGTGGAATAATAATAGCCGTGTTGCTGTTATTATTCACTAAAATATTTAACAAAGAAATAAAGGAGGTAATTGAAAAAATAAAAACAAAAATAGGAAAATAAAAACACTCCGGCTCAATCAGCCGGAGTTTTTAATTAAAAATTATTTTATCATCATCCAAAAAGCCAAGCTTACTAAAACGCGATAAATTCCAAAAATGATAAAAGTATGATTTTTTACAAAAATAAGCAAAAATTTTACTGCCGCGATTGCCACGAAAAAAGAAACCGCGAAACCGATTGCCAATAAAATAAATTGTTCTGAAGTGAACGCGCCTGCTGATTTCAACAAATCATAACCCGAAGCCGCGAGCATCGTCGGAACCGCCAATAAAAAAGAAAACTCCACGATGTCTTTTCTTTTTATCCCCAAAAACAATCCGCCTACAATTGTTGCCGCGGCGCGCGACACGCCGGGTATTAACGCTACGGATTGAAACAATCCTATGAAAAAAGATTGTTTGATTGTAAGCGAATTCAAATCAACAGCGCCATCTTTGCCCTTGCGCCAAATTTCAAAAATTATCAAAAATAAACCGCCGACGAACAACGACCACAAAACCACATTTTCGCTTCCCAAAAAAATTTTTACAATTTTATAAAAAATCAAACCCAAAATGGCTGTAGGCGCGAACGCGACGGCTATTTTTTTTAAAATTTTTAAATCAAAAAGAAAACGCTTCCAATACAAAACAGCCACAGCCAAAATCGCTCCGAGCTGTATTGAAATTTCAAAACTTTTTAAAAAATCGCTTTCCGCAAAACCCAAAATCTTGGACGCCAAAATCATATGCCCGGTTGAGGAAATAGGCAAAAATTCGGTAACACCCTCAATGATTCCCAAAATTATTGATTGCAAGAAAGACATAAACGACGGATTGATTTCATTTAATTATACCAAAAACATCGGCTATTGACAAAATCGCCAAAATGTGCTATAATTTCGCATTATTTAATTGATTTAACAGACGCTGATTTATGCGCGTAGCGCTCATCGGACAAAAAGGCATTCCGACCGCTTATGGCGGGATTGAACGCCATTCAGAAGAACTTGCGATTGAGCTGGTAAAACAAGGCCACGAAGTTTTAGCATACGCGCGTTCATGGTATGCTTCCAAAAAAGTCAAAAAATACAAAGGTGTAAAAATTATTTTTACTCCGACAATCCGAACAAAACATCTTGACGCAATCACGCACACCTTTTTTTCCATTATTCACGCTTTGTTTCAAAGACCCGATATTATCCATTTTCACGGAGTCGGCCCGTCTCTCTTGAGCTGGATGCCACGTTTGTTTTCTCCAAAAACAAAAGTTATCGCGACTTTTCACTGCGTTGACCGCTACCACCAAAAGTGGAATCGTTTCGCTCGCTTCTTTTTAAAGCTCGGGGAAAAGGCGGCTTGTCTTTTTCCTCACGAAACAATCGCGGTGTCAAAAACAATCCAAAATTATTGCTTAAATGAATATCAGAAAAAAACATTTTTTATTCCAAACGGAGTCCGCCAGCCGGAAAAAATTGGCTCCACGACGATTAAAAATTTTGAACTCAAACCGAACAAATATATTTTGATGGTTTCGCGCCTCGTGAAACACAAGGGCGTCCATTATCTTTTGGAAGCTTGGAAAATTTTGGAACAAAAGTATCCGAAATTGATAAAAAATTATAAATTGGTTATTGTCGGCGGGTCTGTGTCCACGGACGATTATGTAAGGGAACTTAACGCCTTATCAGGGAACGACGAAAGCATCATTTTCACCGATTGGCAAAAAGGAAAAAATTTGGAAGAACTATACGCGAATTGCGCTTTTTTAGTTCATCCTTCGGAAAACGAGGGGTTGCCGATTACTGTCTTGCAGGCAATGGCGCATGGAAAAGCGGTTCTTGTTTCCGATATTCCGGAGCATATGGAGATTATCAGCGACGATAAATTTCTTTTCGCGAACGCAAACGCGCGCTCTCTCGCAAAAAAAATAACGAGCTTGCTGAAAAACAAAAAAATCCGCGAAAAAGCGGAAAAAGAAAATAAACGGCTTACCGAGCAAAAGTACGATTGGGAAAAAATCGCGGAAGACACGCTGGGGATATACGAACTTCCATACAATGAACAAAAAATAATTTTGGAAGCCGTCGCAAAAACTTTATAAAATAATCTCGATTAAAATCAGGATTATTTTTTTATCAATAAAACAAGTTCTTCTCCGTTTTTTTCTTTTTGACCGGCTCTGTTAAAATAATCAATCTTGATAATTTTAAAACCCGCTTTTTTCGCCAAATTTTTCAATTCTTCTTTTTTGAACAAATGAATATACCGACTGATTTTTTTGCCTCGCGACGCTTTCCAAGGAACGAAAACATCGCCTTCTTCCAATCCGGAAACAATTTTTTTAAGTTGCTCGGCTATTTTATATTTTTCTTTCGGCCACTCGTTTAAAAGATTCCAGACCGTTATCGCCGATTCCCCGCCGGATTTGAGAACGCGAAAAATTTCTTGAAAAAATTTCAACCTGTATTTTTCAGAAGGTATGTGGTGTAAAACCGCGAAACTGAAAACCGCGTCAAAAGTTTTATTTTTAAACGGGAGTTTGCCGGCTTCGCCTTTGATAAATTTATTTTTATGTTCAGGATATTTTTTTCGCGCCGCGCGCAAAAGCTCGCGCGAATTGTCCATACCAATATAATCGCCTTTTCGCGACAAAATTTCAGGCAATAAAAATCCGTTTCCGCAACCCAAATCCAGCGCCCTTACTCGCGGTCTGATTATTTTTTTAACAAGATTAATTTTTAACGCTGACGGTTTATCGCGCGAGACGCTCCATTCGCGCGCCATCTTGTTGTAATTTTCACCCGTTTTGCGTATAATTTGTAGGGCTTTCTTTTGATTCATATGAAAAATCCTTTGGCAGAAAAAATAGTGATTTATTTGATTAAAAATCCGCCCATCTGCGCCAACGATATCGCGGTTGCCGAGCGGATGTTTTTTCGCGCGCATCCAAAATTGGCGCATAATATATCCAACTCGGATTTGCTGGAAGCATATCATAATTTAACCCGAAAAAACAAGATTAAACAAAACGCAAATTTGGAAAGACTCTTAATTAAACGACCCGTGCGCACTCTTTCGGGCGTAGCAGTTGTGACTGTTTTAACCGAACCGTTTCCTTGCCCTGGCGAATGTATTTACTGCCCGAATGAAAAAATAATGCCAAAAAGCTACATTTCAGACGAGCCTGCCGCGGCGCGAGCGTTGGCTTTAAAGTTTGACCCGTTTGAACAAGTCGCGAGAAGAATTGAAACGCTTGAAAAAAACGGCCACCCGACGGATAAAATTGAATTGATAGTAAAAGGCGGGACTTGGAACGCGTATCCTTTGGATTATCAGTATTGGTTTATTTTGCGATGTTTTACAGCGTGCGACGCAAAAAACCAAAAATCAAAAACTAAAAATCAAAATTACAATTCAAAAACTAAAATCAGTATTTTAAAAAAACAATTAAACATCGCCCAACAAAAAAACGAGTCCGCCAAACACAGAATTATCGGGCTTACTTTGGAAACGAGGCCGGATTTTGTAAATGAAGAAACAATTATACAAATGCGCGAACTCGGATGCACAAGAATTGAACTTGGGGTTCAAACGATTGACGACAAAATTTTAAAATTGATAAAACGAGGGCACGACGCGAAAGAAACCGTCCGCGCCGTAAAACTGCTCAAAAATTACGGCTTCAAAGTTGATTTTCATCTGATGCCGCAACTGCCGGGCTCAACGCCAAGCAAAGACCTCGCGATGATGAAAAAAATTTTCGAGAATCCTGATTATAGGCCGGATATGATAAAAATTTATCCATGCGCAGTGGTAAAAAATTCCAAACTGTATAAAATGTTAAAAAAAAACGAATACAAACCTTATACAAATAAAAAACTGATTGAAGTTTTAAAAAAATTCAAAACAACGGTTCCTCGCTATGTCCGCATCTCCCGTTTGATACGCGACATACCAAGTCAGCATATTATGGCTGGAAATAAAATAACGAATTTGAGACAAATTATACAAATGGAAATGGAGAAAGAAGGAACTAAATGCCGATGTTTGAGATGCAGAGAAATAGGACATCAAAAAAACAAGTCAAAAGTCAAAAGTCAAAAGTCAAAAATGCGATTGTTTGTGGAAAAATATAAGGCAAGCGGAGGAATGGAATATTTTTTGAGTTTTTGCGCCCGAGGCGAATCCGCATTGGGCGAAGAGCCCGGGACGGTTTACGCGTTTTGCCGATTGCGAATAATGTCATTGCGAGAAGGCGTGTCAAATATGCCGACGAAGCAATCTCATAAAAAACAAAACAATAATTATAATTATCAAGCGTTTATTCGCGAATTGCACACTTACGGACAACTTTTGGAAATTGGTGAAAAAGAAAAAAAAGCGTCTCAACACAAGGGTTTGGGAAGAAAACTTATGGAAAAAGCCGAAGAAATCTGCCAAAAAAAAGGCGTAAAAAAAATAGCCGTTATCTCCGGCGTTGGCGTGCGAGGATATTACAGAAAACTCGGATACCGTTTGGAAAACGGTTATATGGTAAAAAAAGTCAATTAGCTTTAAAACAACTTCTGCAAAGCGGCGAGTATGTGAATGTTCCATCATCCGGAATCACAGGCGGCATTCCTTCAGTAATCGGCGCTCCATTATTATAAACCTGCGTATAAACCGCGTTGTGTTCATGGCAATTTTCGCACACAGCTCTGCGATATACAACACGCAAAGGACCGATTTCCAAAAGTTTTTTAATTATCAAAAACATTTCTCCTCGATAATCCAAATCCAAACCGGCGACCACCACTTGCGTGCCTTTTTGCAATATCTTTTTGATGTTTTCCGCTTCCTCCGGACGGAACATATGAATTTCGTCTATACCGATAATTTCATATCCGGCGTCAATAATTTCCGCAAATGAACCTACTTTATTCGCGTCCAACAAAGCTCCGTTTCTGGATTCTATTTGATTGTCGCGAACATTCCTTTCCGACTGAAAAAGAGCAAAACGTTTTTTCGTGTAACGAAGCGGCGCGAAATAACTTATCAAATCAAACGATTTTCCGCTTTTCATCGGTCCCAAAATCAATGTCAATTCCATAAGTTAAAGTTAATAATTTATCTTTTTAATTATATCATAAAAAAATAAATTGTAAAAATTAAAAAGAGGCCTTTCCGACCTCAGTCTAACTTTATATTACAACTTTAAATTAAAAATTGAAGCTTGTCAATACGAGGATGAGGGGATATAATTAAGGAGGTTATAAATTTATAGCGAATTATTTCAATTGTCATCCCCGTGAAAACGGGGATCCATATAATTATCATAAAAAAACAATATGGAATTGCCACAAGGTTCAATTATCGCATCCGGACCGGTGATAATTGAAAATAACAAAATTTTGCTCAACCGAGAACAAAAATCCGACGACGTGGGTCCGTGGATGTTTCCGGGCGGCTCAATGGAAAATTTTGACGCGAGTTTGGAAGACGTTTGTAGGCGCGAAGCGAAAGAAGAAATGGGAATTGACATAAAAATAATCAAACCGCTCAAACCTATAATGTTGCGCGAAAATGGCAGGGTGATAATTTTAATCCATTACTTGGCCGAACGCGTCGGCGATATCAAACCAGGAAAAGATGTGGTTGATTATGGATGGCACGACATAAACAATTTGCCGGAAAATTGCGCGCCGAATGTTTATGAAATAATCAAGAAAATTTTATAAAATTAAATTAAAAATTTTAGAATTAGAATATGTACACGCATAATTTAAAAAATTTTGACCCTGATATTTACGCCAGCGTTAAACGCGAACAAAAACGGCAAGAAGAAGGCTTGGAAATGATACCTTCGGAAAATTTCGTTTCCCCCGCAGTATTGGAAGCGTTGGGTTCTGTTTTAACCAACAAATATTCGGAGGGTTACACAGGAAAAAGATATTACGGCGGATGTGAGTTTATTGACGAGGTGGAGACATTGGCGATTGAACGGGCAAAAAAATTATTCAACGCCGAACACGTAAATGTCCAACCATTATCCGGAGCGCCAGCAAATATCGCCGTGTATTTCGCGCTTTTAAAACCCGGGGACACGGTTTTGGGAATGGATTTATCCCACGGAGGACATCTTACGCACGGACATCCTGTAACATATATGGCAAAAATTTTCAATTTCGTCCGTTATAAAACGAACGCGGAGGGATTGATTGATTTGGAAAATTTGCGGCAAATGGCGATAGAACACAAACCGAAAATGATTTTAGTCGGTTATTCAGCTTATTCGCGCGAAATTGATTATGAAGCTATCAAAAAAATCGCCGATGAAGTCGGCGCTTTCACGATGGCTGACATCGCGCACATCGCCGGACTTATCGCGGCCGGCGAGATGAACAATCCGGTTCCGATTTTTGACGTTGTTACAACAACGACTCATAAAACATTACGAGGCCCACGCGGAGGCATGATTATGTGCAAAGAAAAATTCGCAAAAGAAATTGACAAAGCCGTATTTCCCGGATTTCAGGGCGGTCCGCACGAAAATAACATCGCCGCCAAAGCTGTCGCTTTTAAAGAGGCATTGGAACCGGAATTTAAAGAATACGCGCGACAAATTAAAAAGAACGCGAAAATTTTAGAAGAAGAATTCAAAAAACGCGGGTATAAACTTTGTTTCGGCGGAACAGATAACCATTTGCTCTTGATTGATGTAACCGCTAAAGGACTTTCCGGAAAAGCAGGTCAAATCGCTTTAGACAAAGCCGGTATTACAGCAAATAAAAATATGGTCCCCGACGACCCGCGTTCGCCAATGGACCCATCCGGAATCCGCCTCGGCACGCCTGCTTTAACCACGCGCGGCATGAAAGAGGAAGAAATGCGTGTTGTCGCGAAATGGATTGATGAAGCGATAACGAATTGGCAAAACGAAACCAAACTCGCTGAAATCAAAAATCAGATTATTGAATTTACAAAAAAATTCCCTCTGTATCCGACTTTGTGATAAAAAATTTTTTATTTTATTTCTCTTACTTCCACTAAATTAACGTTCCCCGCCTGACCGACGGGCTCGCCGGCGACAATAATCATTTTGTCGCCATTTTTGGCGATTTTTTCTTTCTTTATATAATTTATGGAACGCTCAACCAATTCTTCAATCGTGCGGCAAAAAGGCAAAATAAACGGCCTGATACCCCAAGACAAATTTAATTGCCGTCTTGACCTGTCAGAGTTTGTCGCCACCAAAATAGATAATTCAGGCCTCACTCTGCTGATTAGTCGACCGGTTTCTCCGGAAATGGAAGCTGCTAAAATCAATTTAGCTTCCACTTCTTCCGCCAAAATACGAGATATTTTCGTAATCGCGAGGTCTGTGTCGGGCCGCTGACTTTTTGGCAAATTCGCGTCATCATAAGTTGATTTTTCAGTTGCTAAAATAATATCATGCATCGTTTTGACTGTTAAAGCCGGATATTTTCCGGACGCTGTTTCATTTGTCAAAAGCAAAGCGTCCGCATGGTCAATCACGGCGTTTGCCACATCTGAAACTTCGGCTCTGGTCGGACGGCGATTGTTTTGCATTGAATCCAGCATTTGTGTCGCGACAATCACCGGTTTTGCCGCGCCATTCGCCGCGTCAATCAATTTTTTTTGCACCAAAGGCAGTTCCTCGGCCGGCATTTCCAAACCCAAGTCCCCTCTCGCCACCATAATTCCGTCCGCCACATCCAAAATTTCCTTGATATTATCAACAGCTTCGTGTCTTTCTATTTTTGCGATAATGCGCATTGGCTGTTCGTTTTTTATGTTAAATTCTTCTTCGTATTGTTTTATTAAAAATTTTAAGTCCAAAATGTCTTTGGCGTTTGTCACAAAAGATAAAGCGACTATATCAACTCCCGCCTTTACCCCAAATCTCAAATCTTCTTTGTCTTTATCGCTCAAAGCAGGTATGGACAATTTTGTTTCCGGAAAATTAAAGCCCTTGTGCGAGGTAATAATTCCACCCTCAATCACCTTGCCGTAAATTTTAGACCCTTCAATTTTTTCAACTTTTATTTCCACACGTCCGTCATTGATTAGAATTCTTTCGCCGCTTTGAATAAACTTTTCCAAACCGGGAAATGTCAAAGGCAAAATGTCTTTTTTGTATTCGGTTAAATTCGTGTCAAACGCGACTTCTTCGCCGGTTTTTAATTCAACGCCATCTTCTGGCAAAATGCCCAAACGAATTTTCGGCCCCTGTAAATCCTGCATTATTGCCAACGGCTCGTTCGTTTCTTCCTCAACCTCTCTTATATTTTTAATAAGTATCGCGTGATTGTCATAAGTTCCATGCGAAAAATTAAGGCGAGCGAAATTCATGCCCGACTTTACCATTTCTTTTAATATGCTCTTTTCTTGACAAGAAGGCCCGACTGTCGCGCCGATTTTTGTGTGTTTCATAAAAAACGCGTAAAATTAAAAAAATAAAAAACAAAAAACAATATTTCAGCGAAAATATAACCTATTTTAATTCGCTTCAACAATAAATTATTTAAGCATCGCTTTGATTTGTTCCTCCTGAATTGAGTTGAGCGGAAGCATTTTTAAAAATTGCTCAATTGTTGAAGGGTTTATTTTTTTCTCCGAAGTTCCGGTCGCGCCGCCCAAAAGCTCACTGTATCCTGACAACGCTTTTTTCAATAACGGCGGCAGAAATATAACGGCCAAAATTAGAGGAACCGCTATCAAAAAAATTCTTATCCAATTTGCCGCGGCTGTCCAAAACAATTTGCTGTTGATTTTTCTATTTTGTTCATAAATAATCTGCGACCATTTTAAATTTTTTTCCAAAAGTTCTCGCAAATCAGAAACAGTCGCTTCTTTTTTTTCTTTAAGCGGTTTTGTATCTTCTGATTTATTTTCCAAAGCCGATTTATCAACGGCCGTTTCCGGAGAATCCGGAGTATTTTTGTGCCTGAACATAAAAAATTAAATACCCATTTTTTTCTTTATAAATGGAGGTATCGCCAATTCTTCTTCATCATCAAAATTTTTGATTATTCCGGCAAATTGGGAATTAGCGGACGCCTGCGCGTTATTGTTTATATTCTTCTGCGCGAATTGTTTAAATTTTTTATCTTTTTCCTCTTCTTCTTTTTGCGTCTTGATAACAAACGGACTCGGTGTGTATTTTCCGCTGGAAAAAGATTTTTTCGCCGCATCTTCGTCGCTCATTTGCCGCAAATGTTTTTCTTCAAAACCTGTCGCAACGACAGTAATCTTAACAGTGTCTTTCATATCTTCGTCTATTACGGAGCCGAAGATGATTTTCGCGTCGCTTGAAGCCGAGCTGGTGATTATTTTGGCTGCTTCATTCACTTCGTCCATGGTTAAATCCGAACCGCCGGTCAATGTGAATAAAATACCGCGCGCTCCATCTATTGAAAGATCTAAAAGCGGACTTGAAACAGCCGCTTTTGCCGCGTCTGTAGCCTTGTTTTCTCCTTTGCCAATACCTATGCCCATAAGAGCAGACCCTGTGTCGCGCATAATTGTTTTTACATCCGCGAAATCAACATTGATTCCTCCCGGAGTGGTGATAATTTCAGAAATTCCCTGCACGCCTTGCCTCAAAATATCATCAGCGATTCGGAACGCTTCGGTAAATGGAGTTTTTTTATCTATAACCTGTAAAATTCTTTCATTTGGCACTGTGATGATGCTATCAACTTTTTTTGCTATTTCTTCCCAGCCTGCTTCCGCGATTTCAGAACGTTTCGGGCCTTCCCACGCGAATGGCTTGGTGACAACCGCCACAGTTAAAGCTCCAATTTCTTTTGCTATTTCAGCCACCATTGGACCTGCTCCGGTACCGGTGCCTCCACCTAAACCGCACGTAATAAAAACCATATCGGCATCCTTGAGTATTTCTCTTATTTCGTTTTGCGATTCCTCCGCGGCGCGTCTTCCGACTTCGGGATCCATCCCGGCGCCCAAACCGCGCGTTACAGTTTGTCCTATGTGTAATTTTTGCGGAGCAGAATTAAGATGCAGGGCTTGCACGTCAGTATTCATGGCTATAAAATCAACTCCTTTTATTTTCTCTGCGACCATTCTGTTTATCGCCGAACCGCCGCCGCCGCCGACTCCAACGATTTTAATTTTAACTATCGGGTCTATGTTTGGTTTTACTTGGGGCATACTATTTTAAATTAGTGATTGAACACAAAATGTGTTCAATCACCCTCCAAATTTTTTATAAAAATAAGCGGACAACATTCCGCTTATAGTTTATCTCTGAAAATCGTTCGTGTCAATAAAAAATCGTGTGTATAACTTAAAACTCCTCATGAAAGCAATGAATCAAACCATTTTTTAACCGTATTTGACGCCTTATTTACCTTACCGGATAAATTTTTCAGTCCTCCCCCAATTATCCGATCTCCGGACTCTTCGCTAAATCCCATTTTTACTAAACCAACCGCGGTGGAAAAACCCAAGTCATTCACTTTATCTGTGATACTTATCAGATTCACCGGATAACCAAGCATTGCCGGCAATCTTAATTGTTTTTTCGCCAATTCCATCAAACCCGGTAATTTAGCGCCCGCTCCGGTAAAAACAATTCCTGCCGGCAAACGCCCGGCTCTTTGAATTGAAACTAATTCATTTTCTATTTTTTGCAAAATTTGTTCCATTCTCGCCTCTATTATTTCCGATACGTATTTTGACCTTACCTTTTCATGTTCCGCGGCGCCGGCTTCATACAAATCTATTTCATCTTTGCGATTCGCCATATCCGAAAAACATCCGCCGAATTTGATTTTTACTTCTTCCGCGATTTCAATCGGATTTCTCAACCCAATTGCTATATCATTAGTGATATGAACCGAACCTTCCGGAATAACAACCGTATGCAATATATTATCCTCTTCAAAAACAGCCATGCTTGTTGTTGAATGGCCGATATTTACTACTGCCACTCCTATTTCTTTTTGTCTTTTGGAAACAACAGCTTCGGCAGAGGCCAATATGGAAAATACGAGCCCGTCAATTTCCAAACCGGAACGATAAACCGCTTTGGTTAAATTTTTTATCTGTATTGACGGACATAAAATAATTTTTGTGTCCACTTCCAAACGCATTCCTGTCATGCCAATCGGGTCTTTAATGCCCGTTTGCCCGTCAACGCTGAAACTTAAAGGCAAAACATCCAAAATATCATAATTCAAAGGAGCAGCGATTGTGCGCGCCGCTTCCACCGCCCTTTCCGTGTCTTCGGAAGAAATTTCGTTGTCAGCTTTGGAAACCGCGATCACGCCTTTACTATCCTGATAAACTATTTGCGGTCCTGATACGCCGACAAAAACGCTTTCTACCGGAGCGCCCGTCGCTTGTTCCACTTTTTCATAGCAGGCGGAAATTGATGACACGGCATCTTCAATGCTTTTTACCGAACCTTTATACACGCCTTCGGAAGGAACTTCCGCCGCGCTCAAAATTTGCAGCTCATCCCCGCCGTCTTTTGCCGCCAATTGACCGACAGCCATTCGTATGAAGCTTGAACCGATATCCAAACCCGCAATCAATTTTTTTCCTTTCTTAGCCATAAAATTTTACAAACTTTTAAAAAAATCTATTAAACGAGGTAAAAATATAATCAATCCTATCGCGATTGATCCGATGGAAGACAGTAATACTCCTCCTGCCATCATATCTTTAACAACTCCAACATAATGATGCAATCTCGGCTTCATCATATCGCTAAAATATTCCAAAGCCGTGTTTATTATTTCCATTATCATCACAAGCAAAATAAGCAATATCAGGGTTATTATCTCCCATGCTTTTAAAGGAAAATACACCGCCAAGCAAACTGTTATTAAAGACGCCAATGTTTGTATGCGAAAATTCCGCTCAGATTTAAAAACATAAACCAACCCTTTAAACGCGTGGCTGAAACTTTCCAATAAAGAAAACATAAATTTTATATTTTGATTTTTTTGACAAAACCTTCTTGCAAAGCGAACATTTTATCAGCTTGTTTTTTTGCGATATGGTCATAACCGACAAGATGCAAAATACCGTGAGTTAAAATACGAACAAACTCTTCCTGTTCGCTAACCCCAAAACTCTCGGCCTGTTTTTTAATTCGCGGATAACAAATATAAATTTGACCCCAAAAATCGCTTTTTATTTTCTCATCTTCTTCCCACGCGAAAGACAAAACATCCGTTATCGCGTTTTTTCCTCTGTATTCCCTGTTTATTTTTTTTATCTCGCCGTTTCCAACGATATTTATTTCAACGCAAGCTTTTTTTTTCAAACCTCTAAAAACAAATTTCGCGGCTTTCGCGACATTTTTTTTCGGCAAAACACACTTCGCCGTCTTCAAAAAATTTATAGCGAGCATAAATTAATTATTGTTGCTGGCTTGAAGTAAAATTTTCCGCTCCGACTTGTTCGGTTTGAATCGCGGAAATATTTTCAGCTTGTCCTCCAAGCAAGCTGAAACTTCTAGCCATCATTTTTGCCACTATCCTGTAATTAACTTCGTTTGAATCAGTTGTGTTGTAAATTATAACAAAAATTTTTGTTTCGGTTGGAAAATAATAAACCAAATAATCATCACGTCTGTAACCGTCAACTTTAAAAACACTGACAAAACTCTTTAATTCGTCAAATCTTTCGTTCGGCGCCCATTTAGCGAACCAATCCGCGAATGATTCGCTCGCGTCTTTTTCAAAAACACGCGCCTCTATGTTCTCGCCGGAAAGAGCGCTGAACAAAACTTGTTTGTAATTTTCATCAACATTACCCAAAGCCCAAGAACTCGGATAATAAATCGCGTATCCCCAAACCGGATTTGTAAATTCTCTTGTCAAACCCGAGTCGGCTATTTTCATCGGCTCAAAACCAGCCGGATTGTAAAGATTATAAATTTCATGTCCGTCTTGAAAATTGTCTTTATCCGTATCAGCCAACGCGGAATCCAAACCGAACGACTCCTCCGCCGTGTCAGATACATCGTCGCCGTCCAAATCAGGACTGTCTCCCAACAAAAGCGATGGAAAAATTATTGGCGCTTCTTCAACCATCGTCTCAACTTCTTCTTTCGCTTCCGGCTGTTCCACAGCAGGCTGTTCAGCAAATTCTTCGGTCGTAGTCGGTTCAACTGTAGTTTGTGTTGCCGGAACCGCTGGAATGGCGGCTGTTTGTTTTTTAGCAGTCTCTTGGCGCCAATAATAAACGCTTGTTCCGACGATGAATAACGCGAATACTCCAACAGCGGAAAAAATTAAAAATTTGCGATTTGAAAAAATATTCGCCGGATGCATCGGTTTTCCGGCTCCGGCCGCTGATGATTTTTCAAACAATGCCTTTTCCGATTCGCTTGCAATCACGCCCTTATTCATCATTATTTCTTTTTCTATATTTTTAAATTTTATCACAGGATTCGCGGAGCCATAAAACTCAACAGGAATTGACTGCACTTTTATATCGCTTCTATCCGTTTTTTCAATTTTTTCTTCCTTTCTGAACATAAAACGCGTTATGGATAAAAAATTTATGAGCTTGTCGCGCTTGTTGCCGGCACATTAAATAATTTGCCCGGACCGAGCGGGTCATATCCGTTTCGCACTTCTTTTCCGTCTTCATATGTGTCCCCATCGCTGTCCGGGTTCAACGGGTCTGTCTTCCAAATAAGAGCTTCATCCCCGTCAGTAAGACCGTCTTTATCCGAATCTGGATTATTAACATCAGCGCCCAAAGCGACCTCCCTAATATCGTCCAATCCGTCTTTATCCGTGTCAACCGCTTCTCCGAATAAAATTTGGTCATTCGTCATTTCAGAAACCGCCTCTTCAATTGCGGCTGAACTTTGTATTTCTTCGGAAACGACATTTTCCGGCTGACTTTGCTCAACCGTTGTCTGTGTTTCCGCGGCCGGAGCAACAGCAGCCGGTTGAGTTTTTTCTTGAGAAACCGTTTCTTTTTTCAAAAATAAACTCCACGCGCCATAACCGACGCCTCCGACAATGGATAAAATCAAAATCGGCGCAAAAACTTTTCCCAATACGGATGCTCTCATCGGATACATTGGCAATGTTTCTCCCAAACCCGACGGGGACATTGGAGACAAACTCGGTTCTTTTTTCTTCAACACTCCAGCGTCCAACGCGTTAGGAACTGGTTTTACATCCGAATCCGCGCTATCCACATTCGCGAACATATCCTCTGGTCCCGCAGGTTCGGAAGGCAAATTTGACGGCGGTTCAATATTTTTATTGTTTGGAAAATCATCAAACATATTTATTTGGTTAAAAATCAATTTTTATTTTTTTAACGGGTCTGTTTCGCGCAGAACTTCATATCCGTCGTTTTTTCCATCGCCGTCCGTGTCCGGTTTTAACGGGTCTGTTTTATGGATAAAAATTTCATCTCTGTCCAAAAGTCCGTCCGCGTCAGTATCCGGAGAATTAGCGTCGGTTTTGTATGTCGCCTCATCAATGTCGCTCAAACCGTCAAAATCCTTATCTTTGTCATACAAATCTTTCGCAGTGTCCATTAAAAAACTCGGCTTGTATTCTTTAGTCGCGGCTTCTTCATTTACATTGTTTTTTCCTGATAAAAAAATCCACGCCGCTCCCCCAGCGATTGCTAAAATTACAACTATAGTTATTATAACACTTTTTTTGCTTATCATAAACTAAAACTCAAAATACGCGGCTCCTGTCTTGATTTTATTAACAGGCGCGACTCTTTTTAATACATCCTGTTCAATCGTGGATTTCTTTATATTTAAAACTTGCCAATACATCGCACTTGAATTATCAGACGGAATCGCGGCATTCAAATAATATGTTTGCGCCGAGCGGGCAAAATGCCTTGCGTCAGTGTCGTTTTCAGGAAAATAAACTTCAACTTTAAGTTTCGCCGTGTTGGCGTAATTTTTTATTCCCGAACTTACGGCGCGGACATATAAAACATAATTGTCCGACCTTAATTTGGTCGTATCCAAAGTGAACGCGATTTCTTTTGTTTTTGCCGCTGTTTGACCTGACCCGTGGCACCAAATACCAACCTCATCGTTTTTAGTCAAATCACCCGCGGGTTCTATGGCAATTAATGTATTTTGCGGATAAGTGAAATAATTTACTGATTTCGTGATAACCGATGTCGCGGCGGAAAAACTTGATTCTTCAACCAACTCCGGCACAGCAAAACCGGCTTTAAAATCCATATCGCCACTCCAGCTTACCACGATACGAATATCATTCGGTCTTGTACTGTCTCTTATTTGTGAACAACCCAAAGCTCCCGGCACTCCACAGATTTCTTTTCCTGTTATATTTTTAGTGATAACCGGAGACAAAATCAAGTCATAACCTCCCAACTCAGGAGACGCAAAAACCGGAAAACTAAATGCTCGCGCGGTGTCGCCATTAATCACAAGTTTATAGTATGGCTCGGTGTCATTAAAACATATCGGATTACTGCTGATTTTTACGCTTGTAGCCCACGCAGTACCTGATGTATCTGATTTTTTTAACGAATAATTATTGGTGGATTTTACGTCATATTTTCTGTATCCGACTTTTGTAATCAAATCATCAAAAGGTGGCGCGTAAAAAAGCGAGATGCTCGCGCTTCCGCCCAAAGCCAACAATGGATCAAAAGTTGGTGTTACGGTATTTTCCAAAACATTTATGATATTTCCCGCCACCGCAACTCCGTTCACATCGTCCAGCCCGCATACCACGCAATTTGATTGCAATGTTTTACAATTATTCAAACATTGTTTTGTTCCTTTTTTAAACGAATACGGGTCGGTTTTTTCTTCCGAACATAAAGGAACTTTATAACCGTGAGTCACAAGATTTGGTTGCGTTGCGCATGTTTGTAAACCTGTTGTTCCAATCGCGTCGTCTCCGCAAGCGTCTTCCGCGTTTCTCGCCCAAATAATACCGGCGTCAGGCGATGTGTCGCAAACTTCATCTCCGTTAATTATACCATCTCCGCAATATTCTTTTGATTGAACGGCTATTGTGTTTTTGCAATCCGATGAACAATAAGAACAAGTTTTTCCATATTCTGCCACGCACGTTTTGCCATTATTCGCCACGCCATTGTCGCACGCCTCGTCAGAACCGACAACGCCATCTCCACAAGCCGGCGTTGCGGATGTAATCGGTACTACTGTTGGCACGACGCACTCTCCGGTTTTAAATTTACAAGTTAATTTATTACATTCTTTAAATCCGTTTTTATTATCCGAGGTTACGCACGCGACATTGTCTTCGCATTCCTCATATTCTATTTGAACCGCGCCGTCTCCGCAATACGGTCCGTAACTCTGACAATCCCATCCGCAAGAATTTTCTTTTTTTAACGCGTATTTTTCCTGAAAAATTTGTTTTAATATATCGTTTTTAATTTCACAGCCGGCATATTCCCCTCTTAATATGGTTGGGCAATCGCTCACGGATATGCAAACACCGCCGTAATTTGTTCCACCGACGCATAAACCGCTCCCGGCCGGTCTCACTAAAATATCGCATATTTCATATTTAGCGCTCAATACTCCGTCTCCGCAATATCCTTCGCCTGAATATTTTGACTTGCAATCAGAGCTACAATGATTGAATTTTCCATTTAAAACTCCGTCGTCGCATTTTTCGCCCGATTCAACGATATTATTTCCGCATTTGCTTAGTTGCGAACATAATATTGATTGCGGCGCGCCCCATACGCAACCGGTTAAACAAGTTTTTTTCTGCGCGCTTCCTCCGCTTACTGAACATTGCGAAGCGTCCACGGAAACGCTTCCTATCGGGTCGCACTCCTCGCTGCCGACATTTATTATTTTGTCTCCGCAAACTCCTTGATTATAAGAAGACACTTCAAACGCGCTTCCTGAAAAAACGCAAATTCCGCTTGAATCGTTTGTTTTAAAATTGGCGATGTTCACGAAACTTTTTACAAAATTAATCCATCCTGCCACGCCGCCGCTTGCGAGCTGGTTTAAAAACGGTTCTTCAAATTTTGCGCGAACTTCATAATTTTTTGAATTTTCTTTATAAAGATACCTGTACGCGTATGAATTTAAATTGCACGCGAAACTGAATCTTCTGTCTTCAACGCTCCAGCCGGTAGCAGGGTCGTGTAAAACGCAAGTTTCTCCGCTCGGACAGGTTTCTCCGACGCAAAAAATATTTGTTGATTTTGAACAAGTGCCGGATTTCCCCAATTCATTTATCGGGTCCGCGGGAAGATTATAACCGACGGCCGAACTCAAAACAGACCAAGACGGCCACGCGCTCAATGTTTGACCTGCGAGATATGTTCCTTCTTTCAAATCGGGAAAACTTGTGTTCTTTTCAAAATATTCGTTCAAATTATTTTCAATTGTTTTCAAATCGCGCAAACGTTCGTAATTTCGTTTTAATTTATTCACCTTCGCCGAACATATTTGACCGCTCGGACAATCCAAATCATTTTCGCAACTCGTATACGGCTCTGAAATCGTATCCGCGTTAATTCCGCAGTATCCGTAATTGCTCAGATTGGAATTTAATTTTAAATTTTGCATCATTTGTTCAAAAACTTTTTTCGTTTCCTGCTTGGCATCCGCGTTTATGCTGAAAAGATAAATATTTGTGTATAATTTTTTATCTGACGTGTAATTTAACGCATCCAAATAAATGTTGCTTCCGTCGGTCAAAGCGTCATATCCGTTGATTTTTACATCCTGCATCTGTCCGGTAAAACCCTGTCCTCCTTGTTCTTTGGAATTATTAAACCATTCTCTTAATGATAAACGCGAAGTATTTGGAAAAATTTGTATGCCGATAACATCGCGATTTGTTTCGCTTGTGAATAAAAATCTTTTTAAAACCTTTTCTGGATTGTCGCATGTCGCGGCAAAGCAATCGGCGCCAAGACCGCAATCGCTTCCGATGGCGCATGTGATAAAATTTCCATTGCTATTTAAAACCAAATTTCCATCATTTGCGCCGCCGCGGTAAACGCAGACGCTTTGACACGGCAATAAAGCGTTGCAAGACGCGCCGGTTTTTTGGCAAACACCGGTTTTTTCCAAAAGTTTCGCGCTTGTTTGCGCCGTAACTTTCATAAAAGGCAAGTCATCAAGAATTCCGTATTCTCCCGCATCCGCGCAATAATAAGTTTTAAAATTAAAATACCCTCCGAAATCGCTCGGCGCCAATATTGAATTGTTGAAATTGCCGTTCAAATCTGTTCCATCATTATTGCCTTCCTCGTCAGTAAAAGGAAATATCGCGTAAGGACCGGCTCCGGACAAATACAGGTCTTTCGGCGGCCAAGGATTCTCGCACAAGAAAATAGTAATTCGTGAAACTCCGGTCGCCACGATTCCGCGAGTCGGAGTGTATTTATTATCTTCAGCTTTTATGTTTGCCGAGGCTATAATATCAATTTCTCCGTTGCGATTTTGCGCGGTAATTTGATTTTGCGAAGATATCGTGTCCGTAATAGTAACAAAATCATTATTCTTCGGACCCCAAATTATCTGCCAGCCGTAAAAACCCATAATCGGCTGTATTGTTTCTCCTCCGAAAGTTTTCGCCTGCGCGTCCAGTGTTATTGAACTGCCCGCGCGGCTAAAATAGTATTTATCCGGAACAACCGACAAAGAATTAATTTCACAAATTGAACCGCGAGTTGTTATTTTCCAATTTATTTTCCTTCCGCTCAACGCCTTGCCGATGCTCACGCCTTTTGTATCCTTGATTCCTTCTTGTAAAACAATCGCGTATTTTGAATTTATCGCCAACGGTTCTTTTAATTTTATTATAACGCGCGTGCTTGTCGGAGAGGTGTCCGGAATCGGAATAACATCCGCCGAGCCATAATCATTAACAGCGCACCACGCGGTAGCGGCAATGTCCGCGGCAGACGCCTCGTGTCCGAAAATCCGCGATAAAAATTCTCCAACGCGAACAAATATTTTTTTATACCACGATGTTGTTTCAATTTTATCAATATTTTCATAAACAAGTCCGGTAATATCTCTCAATCCGGAATCTCCGCAGACGCCAGTGTCAATGCCTTTAGCCAATAAAACATTTCCAGCCAAAGTATTTTTGTCTATTTCTTTATCAAAACGCGCTTCCAAATAAGTATTCGGGCAAACATCTCTGGAATTATTTTCAGGCATCGTGGAAGTTAAAACCGGTTTCGGATAGCAGCATGTATTTTTTCCAAGTCCATAATTATCTCCAAAACGGCGGCATTCATCATCGCTTTGATAACCGCAATAAATAATGAATTCGCCGGCGCCGCTAAACACTTTTCCGGTCACTGCGCTTTTTTCCGCCGATTCAACTCTCACCTGCGCCCACTGCGCTGGAGGAACGCGGCTCATATCCGGTTCTCCTTCTCCAATTCCTATCGCCAAAGCCCACGGATTCCAAAATTCCCTGTTTCGCGTCAATCCGTTTCCTTCGCAAAAAGCGTCTTCGCCCAATCCGACTTCCCTGTCTCCGCAAGATGACGGATAGGAATAATTTAAAGACGAACCGATGTGCTGATGTTTTTCACCAGAGCATCCTTCTAACGATGAATTGCTGGCGCAATTATTGCCGGATGAATTGTCTGAAGCATTATCTCCTGTTTTTAACAAACAATAGTCATTGCAATTTTGATTAACGCCGCTTTGCGTGTCGCACTCAGGATCTTCTTCAGGTTCGGATATTTTATTTCCGCAAATACTCGCCGAATTAGCGCAAGCGGCTTCATAATCTTTTTTTATAAATCCGTAATTTGTATAATTCAATCTGTTGTTGTAGCACCATAAACTTGAAAGGCGCGCTCCTGTGCGCAAACATTTTTCCGAGCAGTTTAATGATGATTTTGAATTAGCGATACTTCCTGAAATCCCAATGTCGCAATCTTCGCCTTTTCCGACTTGTCCGTTTCCGCAAATTGAAGCGTTGGCATCGGTCGCGCCGGTTGTTTTTTCAGACCCGACATGCAAACAATTCGCTCCACAGCCGATTTTCGTATTCGCGTCCGCAGTATCGCACTCTTCTCCAAATTCATGTTCCAATAATCCATTTCCGCATGTGGAGGTGGAAGTGTTGCCAATATACAAACAATTCAAACCGCAACCTGCGTTTTTATTCGGCGGGTCGCAATCTTCTCCGGCTTCCAACAATCCATTTCCGCAAAGAGAAATTTTTTCTCCAACAACAGAAACAGCGCTGCCTTTGCGGACACAATTTTTGGTGCAATAAGGACTCTCGCCTTTTGTGGAAAATTTTCTGACTTGCAAAACATTATTTTGCGATTCCGTGGTTAATGCGTCTATATTTTGATAATAAGGAGGATTGTTCGGGGCGTAAGCCAGCCAATTCCAATTGCTTCCCCACGGATTTAATTTTTGACCTTCGGCTTCGCACGCGTCAGGAGAAGAATATGGCTGAACTTCAAAAACTTTTTTGTCCGTGGTTGTCTTGGCGGAATATTTTGAAGGTGTTATTTGCAAATTGCTGAATTCGCATTTTTCTCCTTTTGTTCTAAATCGCCAGCTGAATTCTCGCGCGTACGGTTTGGCGTATGAAGATAAATCATTTGAACGAGCCGCGGCCCATAACAATCTTTCGTCTCCCAAATTTGTGGTGCTTGCCGATAAAATAACTTTATATAAAGTATTCGGCAATAAAAATTCCGATTCGGCGCGCGAATTCGCTATTTTTAATATAACATTCGGAGGACTTGTAACATTATCAAAATAAATATCTCCTGAATCTCCGACCGGCGTAGTTTCCAAACAATTTTCATCGTCGCATCTTAAAAGTTGAACTGAACCGGAATTCAAATTCCTGATTGACATTGAAGTGTTAAATTTCGCTCCAACCTCGGCGTTCAGACACGCTTGCAAGCAATTCGGCCAAAAATCAATCACTTCCGGATTGCTTAAATCAATTTTTAGAGGACTTTTGCCGGTATAACTTAAAGATGAAGTGGATGCTGTGGCGATAATATTCACCGCGTCCCCGGGATCGTCAAGTCCAACGCCAACAGTATTTCCCAAAGAAGAAACCTGCGCTTTCGTAACTTTGCGTCCCCCAAAAATATCAGCATACAGCGCGTTCGCAGAAGTCCAATTCCAATCAAAACCGCGCGCATCCATAATAATACAATGCTGTTCGCTTAAACCATAACCTGAATAGAATAAATCTTCTGTTTCACTTCCGTTCAAATGTTGTTTCATCGGCTCTTCCAAAAATTTAGTGATATATTTATAAGGAATAATTCCAATGCCTTTCATTCTACAATCCTCATGCCCTGTTTTAAAAACAAAACAATACGCGGAATCTTCATAATCGTCGCATGGCCTGTCTTTTGCCAAATAAGAAACCGTTTCTCCATTTCCTCGGTTTATGCCGGTTTTTAAAACCACTTGGTACCAAGCATCGTCTTTCCATCTTCCTCCGTTGTAAGAATTGTCCGGATGTAAAAGCAACGCATCCGCGTCTTCCGCGCCTGGAATCGGATTAAAAAACACGGCGTTTCCTTCCTCGTCTATGATTGGCACATTTGTTTTTTCTCCACAAACGCTTTTTTCAGCTTTAACCGTTGAACTAACGCATTCATTTACCAAAATTTGATTTTGCGCGATATTATTTATGCCGCTCAAATTAAATTCAACTGACACCGAAGCAGAACGGCAAACTTTATGATGGTCGCCGGATGGATTCGCGTCCCAACTCACGCTTGGCGACGGACTTGGTATGTTTTCTCCTGCATCGCTTTTATCATCGCATCTTTCAACCACGCGCGGAACAGCAGGAATTTCTTTTGTGCAAAAACGCCAAACATATCCGGATGAGCGTGTCTCGCCATCGCACAAATCCCCTTCCGGTTTGCACATTCCCGAATCAGGACCGCTCGCGCAGCAATGCGTATTCGGCGAGGTGCAAACATTATTATTTTCAACGCAATTATAAACCGTAAAATTGAGCGGATTGCTCATTTTATCGCCCGGTCTGTTGACAACCACTTGACCTGTTTGCGCCCCGATCGGTGGAGAAAGTGTAATTATATTTGTGGTCATTACTCCTGTTTTCAAAGTAAATGTTCCGCTATCAGCTTTTACTCTCCCTGATATTGTAGTCGGCGAGGCGCCGATTTTCCAAAAATAAACTTCAGGGGTGTATCTGAAAAGTTCTCCGACAATTTCCATTTTTTGCCCTTCGGCGAAAGGTATCGGACCTGATGATGGAGAAATTTTACAAATACCCGGGGCGGCCATTCCGGATTCCAAAGTAAAATACGTCCCCATTTGGCTTGCTTCGTCTTTTGGCGTCACAACCTGCGTTGAGTATCTTCCGTTTTGTATAACCTCGGAGTAACTGAACGGAAATTTAACGATTATTTGATTGTCTCCCCAAACAACGGTATCGCATTCGGCGGGAAAATCAAAATTTCCATTTAAAGCATTCCCTGCTCCGTTTAATTTAAACCAAACTTGTCCTCTTAAATTTCCAAAGTTTTTTCCGGCAATGGTAATGTAATCGCCTTTCGCTCCGCGGTCAGGTGTCACGCTCTCTATCAGAGGAGCTGTCCCAACGGCGCCGGACTTCACAAAAAATCTTACACTGTTGCTTTCTATGCCGCCATTGGAAATTTTTACGCCAACCGCTCCCGCATCCAAATAAGGCGCTTTTGTTTTTATCAAATTTTCACTCCACAAACTTGTGACCGCTTTTAATTGTCCAAAAATAACTTGGTCCGCGATATTATCCAACAAACCCAAATTAGCGCCAACCAAAGTTATTTCAGAACCTGGAAAACCGCTGTCCGGAATCGCCCCGCATAAACCCGGACGAATTTCATCATTAACTTGAAAATTATTAAGTATCGGACCCCAATCATCATTGCTTAAATCAATAAATTGGCGCGAGACCCCGTCTTTTCCTACAATTGAATCAGTGATAACTTTAACCGGTCCGTTCATCGCTCCTTGCGGAACGCGCGCCACGATTTGCCACGGATTCCAAGAATCAACGCTTGAACCGCAATCCGCCAGTTGCGCTTCCACCCATTCGTTCGCGTTCCCACTTGTCGGATTTGCCACGCGAGAAAAATAAATATGGCCGGCAACATCTCCAAAATAAAATCCCGTAACGGAAACATAGGTGCCGACCGCGCCAGATATCGGAGTAATGTCCGTGATTTTCATTTTATCAACGCAAATTCCGGATCCACCGCTTTGCGGAATTTCACAATATCCGCTCGCGCATTCTTCGTTATCCGCGCAACTTCCTCCTCCGCAAACTCCGCATTCGCCTCCGCAAGCCGGCGGACCGATCTGTGTTTCTCCCAACTCAAGCGTATTATTAAAACAATGAGTCGGACGAAGTATTACTCCAAGAGATGATATATCGCTTTGCATTGCCCAATCATATCCGATCGCTTCCAAATTATGCGCGCCGGCGGAAAGTCCGGATGTCGGCCAATCAATCACGGCTTCGCCGATTTTTTGGCATCCGCTTATGGACTGGCTGTGGACAAAAAATCCGTCCGCGCTCAAAGATATTTTTTGCAACCCATTATCGTCGGTCCAACTTACTCTCACTGGCACGGTTGAATCAAGCGCGAGTAAATCATTTGAAATCGGCCTGATTGTTATGTCCGGAGGCTGGCGGTCAATTCCGTCTCCTGAAATAAAATTCACGTCTCCGCAACCGGCTCTTATGGAACAATTTAAAGACATTAAACCATCAGCTGTTTTTATGGCTGAACTGTTCACAAATTTTAAAGTATATGCGGTGTTGGCTTCCAAACAATCGTTTCCATTATCTCCGGTCCCGCAACTTCCTTCCGGAACAAACATCGCGATATTGTGTTTATCGCCGGCCCATTCCCAATGTCCTGCGGCGTTCACATTATCACTCTGTTTAACCACTGTCACATTGCCTTGCAAAGTAGCTAAATCAACATTTTGATTAAAAATCAAAGGCAATCGTATATTTTTTACGCACAGCTGTCCGCCTTCAGGCAAACTGTCAATAAAAAACACTGCTGATGGAAAATACGGATTTCCACCGCCGCCTCCGCCCTCTTGCCCTGTCGGCATTTCCGTTGCTTCGGCAAGACGATTGATTACAAAATTCGCTATCGCGTAGGAAGATAAAATTATCGCCAAACCTATTACGGCGTTTATCAAAATCTTTTTTGCTTTTCCAACTTTTTCTTCATTGCCTCCGGCAGTCATCCACATAAATCCGCCGTAAAGCACTAAAACCACGGCAACTATTCCCAAAAAACCGATGGCAGTGCGAATAATTCTCGCCACCACCAAGCGAATATCAACAGCTTGCTGTCCGAGCCCCTCGCCAACTTGCGCCAAACCCAAATCGTTCTGGGCAAAAACAGTTCCGCAAAGCCAAAACACGCCGCCCAAAATCAAAGCAGTCGTTGATATTATAAATAATTTTTTTAAAAATTTATTCATTTTTTAAATTTAATCGCTGTTTTCTTTCCAATAATTCATGCACGTTGTTGACGCGCTTAAATTTCCGCTTACTATTCCGTTGCAACAAAATGAACTTTCTTTTTCATTTGTGACTTTACAGCAATTTTCAGAACTGCTTCCGTCGCATACATATGATTCTTTTTTAGGAGATGCTTGATTTGTGTATATCGGACCCTTGCCGGGATAAAAACAATTATAATAAACATCTTCAACATTTGAAGTGACTACCGGCAAATAATATTGCCTAACTGAATCCAAAAACGGGCAGTGTTTTATTTCCACGGAATTATTTTCAACGCGCGGAACTTTGCACAAGGGTATTGCTTGCGCCGGATATTGTTCAATGCCAATATCATACATCGGCTCAACCCGCATTTTTTTGCTGAACATCATACTCCATTCCGCGTTGGCAGAGATGTTCATCGCATCCGGTCCTGGTATGGCTTTTTGTAAAAAAGGAGGAGTTGTTTCTATTCTGTCTTCAAGTTTAAAACTCCAAAAATAATTGTCCGGCTGTTTCCAGTTATCAAATACCGGTAAATTCAAATCGGACGAATCAACAGACGGAGGGTTATCCCTGTCGCCGTTCAAAGCATTACCTGACATATCCATAATTCCGGAAAAAGGAATTGATTCAAAAGAAGTGTTGCTGAAAGTTCGCGCGGCTTTTAAAATTATTTCATAAGTGTCCTGTTTGCAATTCACTCCTTGTTTGTCGCACACCGGCAAACAAAATATTTTTCCTCCGCATGCGTTGGTTCCGCATGCTTGCGTTGATGTGAATTCCAAAGTGCGATAACCGTTCGTAAGCCGCAAATTACCTACTGGAATACTGCTGTTTCCGCTTTTTAAAAACACTTTTTCACCGTCCAGCGCGTAATATCCTCCGGCATCGTTAAACTTTCCTTGCGCGCCGGTCGGATCTATCGGCTCGCTGAAATAAATCTGAATTACAACATTTTTCGGCTCAATCGTATTATTTCCGGGAAAAACGCTTATCACTTCCGGCGGAGACGTGTCAAGATTTGTGGAACAGGCAAATTTCCATTCATAATAATCATTGCCTAAAATTCCAACTGAAAAAGCCGATGGGTTTCCGTTTGCCGAATCGTCCAAAAGAATATTTTTTCCCAATCTTACGGAATAAGCCACGCTTTCGGACGAATTTCCCAACACATCATACGGTCTTATTGTAAAAGTATACGCTTTTTGAACACCGCCCTCATCAACATAATTCGCCACAACCGCCGCGCCGCGAATTTTTTGTCCGCTTCCATCTTTTATATTTATTAAATTGTCATCAACGCTTTTTAATGAATCGCAATCGTTTTCCCAATTTAAACTCGCGTTCGGATTGCAATCGCCAAAAATTCCATTGTTGTTTTTATCTGTCACAAAACTGTCCATTTTTATCGGACTGCGAAAAGTCACGACGATTTTTGTGTTGCGTGGCACGCCTGTTTGGTCGCGCGTCGGATAATGGTCTTTGATGACGCTTCCCAAAGCTCCGCTGCCTTGAAAATTTTGCGCGGTTCCTTCGCCTCCGGCTCCGATACCGGTTCCCAATCCTCCGTCGCCGGTTCCCAACATTTTTATAACGTAAGACACAATCGCGTAAGCGCTTAAAATTATCGCCAAACCGATGGCGGCGTTGATTAAAATCTTTTTAGCTTTGCCGATTTGCGTTTCATTGCCACCGGCAGTCATCCATAAAAATCCTCCGTAAATAACCAAAACAACCATCACTATTCCCAATAATCCGAGGGCTGTTCTGATTATTTTCGCCACTATCACTCTTATATCTGTTGTCGGCAAGCCGAGCGGCTGTTCTATAATTTGCAGGCCCTCTTGGATGCTCGGGGTCGCGTTTTGCGCGGACGCTGAAGTAATTATTGATAAACAAAAAACCGTTGCCAAAAGTAACCCTCCCAAAACGGCAACGGTTTTTAAAATATTTTTTCTTGTTTTTTTATTGATCCATTGAAGCATGGGCAATGGATTAATTATTTATTAGATTTTTTCTATCTTCTTTTTTTTGATATTTTCTGTTCCAATTCTTTCGGCAATTTTCCAACTTTTGTCAGATATTCAATTTTTTGAGACATATTCAAACGATGCAGAGCGCTTTTCTTCTGCATATTTTTACTCTTTTGTCTATCGTAGAATTGAATTTTTTTTACTTGCAGCGCTCTTCCAGATTGCTGCCATCTCTTTTTGACTCTGCGTAAAAAAGATTCAAACTGCTCATTTTTTTTGCGTTTGATTTCCGGCACAATACCACCTCCGTTTCTTAAAATTAAAAATTAAATTATGAATGTTGTGAATAATAAATTACGAATTATGAATTATGGACACAAGCGATAGATGTCTTTCTTGTTATTTAATTATAACAAAAAAACAACAAGATAGTCAAATTTATTTTATTCCGATTTTTTTCAACATTATCGCCTTTATTTTTTGCTGATCAACTATCTCCTGGTTGCCTGATTCCATATCGCGAATAATGATTGAATTGTCCTGCACCTCTTTCTGTCCCAAAATCAACGCGTATGGAATTTTTTGGCTGTTGGCTATTTCCAACTGGCTTTTTAACGAATCCTTGGTAAAATTATATCCGATTTTCAAACCGCTGTTTCTCAAATCGTTGATAATTTTCATCGCTCGCCTTTTCGCCTTGTCGCCAAGCTGGGCAAAAAATAAATCCGGACTTTCTTGTGGCATTTCAATTTTGTTCAACTCGTTAAATTGCTTAATCGCCAAAATCGCACGTTCTACCCCCAAAGCGAATCCTCCGGCCGGCACCGGTCTTCCTCCCATTTGTTCCGCCAGTAAATCATATCTCCCCCCTCCTCCGAGAGCGCTTTGCGCGGAAGTATTTTCCACCCCTTCAAAAGCCGTGTAAATTTCAAAAACCGTGCGCGTATAATAATCAAGTCCTCTCACCAATGTAGGGTCCAAAACATAAGGAATAGAAAGTTCGTCCAAATACTCAACCACTTTCATCAAATGATTTTTTGATTCTTCTTCCAACCAATCCACAATTTGCGGAGCATCTTCTTTTACCGACTGGCATTGTTCCTGTTTACAGTCCAAAAGCCGTAGCGGGTTTTTAGCGAGACGATGTTTGCAATCATCGCATAAACGATTTCTTTTAGCTCTGTAATAATCGGCAAGAGCAGTTTTATATCTTTGCCTTTCTTCCGGAAATCCTATGCTGTTGACGCGCACATTGACCGGTAAGCCCAAATCTTTATAAAAATTATAAGCCACTAAAATCAATTCCGCGTCAACCGACGGGTCGGCGTTTCCGAGAGTTTCAAATCCAACCTGAAAAAATTCACGATATCTTCCGGCCTGCGGCCTGTCATGCCTGAACATCGGTCCCCAATACCACAATTTTACAGGCTGCGAGTTATTCCACATTCCGTGTCCGATATACGCCCTGGCTATTGAAGCGGTCGCTTCGGGACGCAAACAGATTTTTTCCCCATCGCTGTCTTCAAAAACATACATTTCTTTATCCACCACGTCCGTGCCTTTGCCGATTGAACGGATAAACAAGTTCGCTTCTTCCAAAAGCGGGGTCTCAATTCTACCGAACTGAAAAAATTTCGCCAAATTTTCGGCGGCGTGATAGCAAATACGCCAATATTTTTCTTCAGGCGGCAAAATGTCTTTCATTCCTCGCAAAACATTAAAAGTCTTTCCGCTCTTGTGTTTTACTTCAACCTGCTCTTCAATTTTTTTAACTTTTTTTTCAACGCTTTTTGAAATTTGCTTTTTTGCAGAAGCGCGAATATTTTTATTTTTTTGCGTCTTTATTTTTTTCATATTGCGAATTGTGAATTACGAAGAATTATGAATTATAAATTTTTTTAAAAATTAAAATCCGGCAAATCGTTAAAAATTTGTATTCTGGAAACCGGCCAACCTCTAAACCACGCTCTGCCTACAATCAAATCTTTATCAACCGGACCAAACCTGCGCGAGTCATAACTGTTATTGCGATTATCTCCCAAAACAAAATATTGGTCATCGCCCAAAACGATTGTTTTTTCTCCGTCCGTTCTAAGCGACGGGTCAAGATACTCTTCTTTGATGGCGACGCCTTCCGGAAATTGTTGATTGTAAACGACCACTTTTCCCTCGCTTACTTTTACTCTCTCTCCCGGCAATCCTATAATTCTTTTTAAAAAATATTCTTTAGGATTTTCCGGATATTTGAACACTATTACTTCCCCTCTTTTCGGCTCTCTGAAACGATAGTTAACTTCATCAATAATAAGATATTCTTTTTCAAAAAAATTCGGCTCCATTGACGCGCCTTTTACGTAAAACGGCTTAAATAAAAAATGACGCACCAAAATAATTGTGACACCAGCCAAAACGGATATTTTAATGAGTTCAAGCAAAAAAATGCCCAAAGCGGAAGCAAAACCAAAAAATCTCTTGCGGAACAAATGTAATTTTTCACGATTCATATTTTAAACGCGATTCGTATTTTAGACATTAAATTTTATATCATTATACATCTTCCGTCAACTTTTGGCAAATTAAAAAGGCGAGAATTTTCTCTCGCCTTTTGGTGGGCAATGGAGGAATCGAACCTCCGACCTCGTCATTATCAGTGACGCGCTCTAACCATCTGAGCTAATTGCCCATATTTTTTAAAAATACTTTTTTTTATCAAACTATAAACCTAATTTTTTTAAAAATCTTCTTCCTGCCGCTGATTTAAAATATAATTCCCTTTTTCGCGCGACATCAAAATCATTGTAAACTTCTGTATAAATAACTTCTAAATTTTTCATTCTTGCAGTAGTTTTTGTTTTACCGCGTTTGTGTTCTGATAATCTACGATTTAAATTATTGGTAAACCCTTTATATAATTTACCGTTTTCATCTTTTAAAATATACACATTATACATAAAATTATTTATGAGCGCTCCCCGCCCGAACGACTGATGTCGTTCAGTCGGGCGGGTAACCATCTGAGCTAATTGCCCCTCGCGTGGGTCCGAGAGGAGTTGAACCTCTGACCTTCACAATGTCAATGTGACGCTCTAACCAACTGAGCTACGAACCCAAAACAAAATTTTTTTGATAATTAAATTTTTAATGCTTATGTGGACATTCTAACCCCAGCCAAAGGCTGGTCCGCCCTGCCTGCCGGTTTACATACCGTAGGTATGCAGGCAGGCTCTGGCGGAAGTTACGAACCCAAAACAAAATTTTATTATTAACAATTTATGTCAATAATTATACACGAAATAATAAAAAAAGCAAGAGCAAAATGGAAATATTTATGGAAACAAAAATCGCCCAACAATTTGGACGATTTTTGATTTTAACAACACAAAGGTGACAAAAAACTCGCTCTTACCGACTTGGAATTTTCTCGCTTTCGCGAGAAATGTCTCCAGAAAGGAGGTGATCCATCCACAGCTTCCGCTACGGATGCCTTGTTACGACTTCACCCTAGTCATTGACCCTGCCTTAATCCCCCAAAGGGGGACTTTGGGCATTGCCAACTTCCGTGGTGTGACGGGCGGTGAGTACAAGACCCGAGAACGTATTCAACGCGCCGTGGCTGATACGCGTTTACTAGCAATTCCTACTTCATGAAGGCGAGTTGCAGCCTTCAATCTGAACTGAGGCCGGTTTTGATGGGATTAGCTCCGCCTCGCGGCTTGGCAACCCATTGTACCGACCATTGTAGCATGTGTGTGGCCCTGGACGTAAGAGCCATGCTGATTTGACGTCGTCCCCTCCTTCCTCCTGCTTGCGCAGGCAGTCTCGTGTGTAAATTTAACACACGACAGGGGTTGCGCTCGTTTCCCGACTTAACGGTACACCTCACGGCACGAGCTGACGGCAACCATGCAGCACCTATCTAGCACCCTCTAAGGCTTCCGACGTTTCTGCCGGAATGCAGCTAGTAGTTGAGCCCAGGTAAGGTTCCTCGTTTACCGTCGAATTAAACCACATGCTCCACTGCTTGTGCGGGTCCCCGTCTATTCCTTTGAGTTTTAGCCTTGCGGCCGTACTCCCCAGGCGGCGCACTTAACGCGTTAGCTTTTTTAAACGGCACTGACAGGGTCGATACTGCCAATACCTAGTGCGCATAGTTTAGGGCGTGGACTACCAGGGTATCTAATCCTGTTCGCTCCCCACGCTTTCGTCCCTGAGTGTCAGAAACGTACCAGTAAGCTGCCTTCGCCTTTGGTGTTCTTGCGGATATCAACGCTTATTACGACTACACCCGCAATTCCGCTTACCTGTTCCGATCTCTAGCTTAGTAGTTTTAAAGGCGGTTCCCACGTTGAGCGTGGGGATTTAACCTTTAACCCGCTAAACCACCTGCGGACGCTTTACGCCCAATAAATCCGGATAACGCTTGAGGTCTCTGTATTACCGCTGCTGCTGGCACAGAGTTAGCAACCTCTTATTCCTCAGGTACCGTCACGAATTCGTCCCTGAGAAAAGCAGTTTACGATCCGAAAACCTTCATCCTGCACGCGGCGTCGCTCCTTCAGGCTTTCGCCCATTGAGGAAGATTCTTGACTGCAGCCACCCGTAGGTGTCTGGGCAGTTTCTCAGTCCCAGTGAGGCAGGTCGCGCTCTCACGCCTGCTACTGATCATCGCCTTGGTAGGCCATTACCCCACCAACTAGCTAATCAGACATAGGCCCCTCTCCGAGCCAAAAATGATTTACTTATGCTTGCGCATAAGACCATCGGGTATTAATCCGCCTTTCGGCGGGCTATCCCCGTCTCGGAGGTAGGTTCCAATGTGTTACTCACCCGTTTGCCGCTCGCTTGCTCCCTTGCGGGAACCGCGCCGCTCGACTTGCATGCCTTAGACACGCCGCCAGCGTTCATCCTGAGCCAGGATCAAACTCTCAAAAAAATGAGATAAAACTCTTTGCGTTTAAACAAAGAGATTTGATTTGCTCAATACCTTATCCATACTTTCCGCTTAAAGCGAAAATCAGGACACGGATTTATTTATAATATTTTATTCTAGATGTCTTGACGATTGTTTTTGAGGCAATCAATCAAGACGTAATAGACGAGTTTTTGTCACTTTCGTGTTGTCAAAGAAAAAAGAGAAAGCCATTTTTGACTTGCTCTTTTCTCTTTTCCGTTTTGTGTTCCGTTAAATGGAATCTTGAACGGACAGACAGTATCTCACTTTGGGAGACTTGCCGGAGTAATGAATTATTTGATGTGCTATGTTGAAATTTTTGTGTTTAATTTTAGTGTCTTAAACATATCATATTACAAAAACTTTGTCAATAGCTTCTAAAATCGCCTTGTGGATAACTTTATAAATTACTTTTTTCTCCGCTCGCCTGTTTTTTTGCTCTTTGATTCTCTCCATTTTTCTATCAATTTATGATTGCCGGACAAAAGCGCTTTAGGAACTTTTAAACCCATAAAATTTTCCGGACGAGTATATTGCGGATACTCTTTGAAAATTTCCGATTTTGGCAATTTGGAATTTATTTGTGATTTGAGATTTGAAATTTTGGATTTGCCAAATGTCTCATTAGTCAGCGACTCCGCGTTGCCAAGCACGCCGGGAATCAATCGCGACACGGCTTCAATCACCGTAAGCGCGGGCAGTTCTCCTCCTGATAAAATATAATCGCCGACTGAAATCCGCTCGTCAACCAATTTATAAATTCGTTCGTCAAATCCTTCATAGCGTCCGCAAATAAAAACAAGACGGTCGCATTTGGAAAATTTTTCCGCCATTCTTTGGTCAAATTTTTTTCCTTTCGGGTCTAACGCGATAATTTTTATTTTTCCGTTGTTAGAGTCGCTATTTTTCTTCTGCAATGCTTTAATCTTTTTCAAACAATCATAAATCGGCTGAATTTGCAAAACCATACCGGGACCGCCTCCGTATGGCCGCGCGTCAACATGTCCGTGATTGTCTTTCGTGTATTCGCGAAAATTATGCGCCCCAACCTTAATCAAACGGGCTTTTCGCGCGCGCCCCAAAATGCTTTCTGAGCAATAACTTTCAATGATTTTTGGAAACAAAGTCAAAACATCAAATCGCATAAAACTAAATATTAAATTCAACATTTAAATAATAGCACTTCAAAACAATTTTATCAATTAAAAAAGGGCTGACGTTTGTTGTGCGGACAGCCCATTGGCGTTAAACTACTTAACGCGCGTTAAATACCCTTTCTCATCATCCATGCTGGCAGTACATCTCAACCTCCATATCTCTACTTCCAAAACTTTTTTTCCTTTCGACAATTCCATTTTGAAATCAAATTTTGCCAGCCCTTTTTTCCAATATTCTATTTTTTCAATTAAACTTTTAACATCATCATCATCCAAAAACTTTTTTTGGATGACTATATCCACGCATCTACCCATTTCATCAATTTTAATTGATGAATATCCTTTTCCATCTGATAAAACACTGCCGACCCCAAAAAGAAAAGCGTTTATTTTGCTTTTTTCGTCCGCAGTGTCTATGTCAATCCACATCGTTTTTATTATAGATTCATCAATTATATCTGCGAAGTGTTCTTTAATCATTTTATCAACACTGTTCTTTATATCTACCATCTCCCACACAGGACGCAATTCAATTGTTTCCGGCGTTTTATCTAAATTTTCTATACCATACGCCATCGCTGCCAGAATCCGTTGGATATTTAAAATAGTGAGCCAGTCATTTTTGTCAAAAAGAATATTTCTTACAATATACGCCGGAGGATTACTTTCAACATCATCGGTGGGCGCTTTCGCGACAACCTTTAACATTTTCGGCCACTCGTCTTCGTTTTTTGAATATCCTTCCTCCAACGTAACCTCTATATAAGGGTGCTTTGACACACCCTCCGGTTTTCCACTACAAAACATAGCCGGTATAGATCTTGCATTGAAAAATTTGTGTATATCCCATATCCCTGACAAATCATACAAATCAGCCACCGACACTGGACCGGGACCATAAAACCCATGAAGATTAGAAAATTCGTTTTTTTTGCTCATCCTTTTTACTCCTTTTCGCCAAAGGCGAATCATTAGATTTTCAAAAAACCAAACATATATTAAACCCAAAACAACCGTTTGTCAAAAAAACAGCCCCGATTTGGTCGGGGCTGTTTTTGTTTTTAATATTATATGTTCAAGTTGTCTACCACGCTGGTATCAACACTTTCTCTTTTTAACGGAGCGCGACCGCCTTCCGGTTCGTTGATCTTCAAATTGACGTAAGCATTGCGCTTGGCGCCAACGATTTTGAGCAACGTGCGGATGGCGCGGGCTGTCTGGCCTTTGCGGCCAATGACATAACCCATATCGGCCGGATTGGTGTCCAAGGTGATTAACACGCCTCTTTCATCAACCGTACGATTTGTCTTCACATCCTGCGGGTTGTTGACAATCGCTTTCACGATTTCTTCAACAAACTGTTGGTCTACTTCCATAATTGTCAAGTTCTACTTTTATTAAATGCAGACTGTCGACAGTGTGGTTATTCCACCAGTGCTGCGCGTATATAATAGCATATTTTAATCTTTTTGTCAATATGTTATATTAAGCCGTTTTTTCTTCTATTTTAACCTCCGCGGCCGGCGTTTCAACTTTAGCTGATTTCTTCTTCTCTACTAATTTTGCGGTTCTTTTCTTGGAAATGTAAACGCTTTTTTTCTTTTTGGCTTCACCGATAATTCCGTGTTTCATAAATAAATTATGAACCGTATTTGATGTCTGCGAACCCTTTTCCAGCCAATACTTTATTCTGTCGGTTTTAAAAATCATTTGTTTATCCTCTTTCGCGTGAGGGTCAAAAGTGCCCAAAAGTTCCAAATAATTATATTGAGTGTCTCTGGCCTTTTCCGAAATAATCAAACGATAAGTCGGATGTTTTGCCTTTCCCACTCTTTGCAATCTGATTGTTAACATAATTGATATTTTATTATAATCAAAAAAATTGTGACGATGAATCCCGAGTTTCGTTTACATCGGGTTGAGAGCTTTTAAAAGAATACCTTATTTTCTATTTTTTGTCAATATTCGCTTGTTCATATTTTTCAGCTTCTTCCATTTTTACGCTCAAAAGCTTGGAAGCGCCTTCGGCTCCGTTTATCACCACGCCGTAAAGCACATCGGCCGCGTGCATTGTCGCGCGGTTATGGGTGATGACTATGAATTGCGATTTGCAGGCAAGCTCGCGCATAATTTCCACGAAACGCATCGTGTTCGCTTCGTCCAAAGCCGCTTCCACTTCGTCCAAAATAATGAACGGCGACGGATTAAAATTCAACACAGCGCAAATCAAGGCGATGGATGTGAGGGTTCTTTCTCCGCCTGACAAAGTATTTATGTATTTTATTTTTTTGCCGGGCAAACTTACAATAACATCTATTCCCGTGAGGATATTTTCTTTTTTTATTTTTTCTTTATTTTCTTCAACAACTTCCGCCGCGCCTTCAGCCGGCGACCCATCCAAGACCGCGTCTTCCTCCGGTTCATCATAAATTTCCTTGATTTCCGCTTTTCCGCCGGAAAATAAAATTTTAAAATAATGGTCAAATTCTTTGCTGATTTTTTTGAACGCTTCTTTTCGCCTGTTTTTCATTAATTCATCAAGCTCGGCTATCATTTTTCGCAAATCCGCCGTCGCTTTTGCCAAATCCTCCATTTGCCCGCTTAAAAATTCAAACCTCTCTTTTGTCTCCTCATATTCTTTCATCGCTTCCGGATCTATGCCTCCAATTAAACTCAACTGATATTTAAGTTTTTGCGTATCTGACGACAGTATTTCCAACTCTTCAATTTTGATTCCATCGGCTATTTGCGGATTGCGTTCCAACACTGACTTTACAGTCGCGCCCATTTCCTGTTCAGCTTCTTTTTCCACGCTTTCTTGTTTTGTTTCTATTCGCGCCATATTTATTTTCAGTTCGTTGCGTCGCGCGAGAATTTCATTCAAAGCCGTTTGCTTCACCTGCATTTCATCCTGCAAAAAATACGCTCTTTGTTTTTTTTCTTCTTCTTCTGTGTTTAATTCGCTTATTTTATCCGACAATTCTTTTATATTTTTTTCAAAAACACTTATCTGTTTTTGCAATTCTTCTTTTTCTTTTTTCAATTTCAATAAAAATTCGTCATATTCTTCCGGTTTTATCTGCGAGGATCGCAAGTCGGCTTGCAAGACGAGCATTTCCGACGACACATTTCCTTTTTCCCGTTCTAACATTTCAATTTTCAAATTAACCTTGTTAAGTTCGTTTTTTTCTTCAGATAAAGAATTTTTGATTTCTTCCGCGCGCCGGGCCAATTCAGCCGAGCTTTCTTCTTCAATTTTTATCTGCGATTGCAAATCTTCAAACGGCTGTTCGCGTCCGGCAAAAACGAATTTGGAAAAACTAAGTCCGTTTTTTCGACGTTCGCGGTATCCGCCTTTTATCGCTCCGCTTTTTTCAAATAAATCGCCTGCCAGAGTAACCATCCGCGCCCTGCCGACACCGGCTCTTTGCGCGCTCGCGAAATCTTCCACTATCAAAGTATCCCCAAAAACGAAAGAAAAAACATCGGCGAATTTCGGAGAATATTTTATTAAATCAACAGCGAAACCGATGACTCCCGGGGTATTCAAAAGCGACTTTGTTTCTTCGTTTATTTCTTTTCGCCTGATTTTCGTCAAAGGCAAAAAAGTGGCGGCGCCAAGCCGATTTTGACGAAGATATTCCACTGCCGCGCGCGCCGTATCCTCGTCTTCCACGGCCAACGCGGATAAATAACTTCCGGCGGCGATTTCCATAGCCAATTCATATTCGTCAGCTACTTCGCCAAGCTCCGCGACCATTCCGTGCACATGTCCGAGATTGCGCCTGTTTTCCAAAACAGAACGCACCGCGGACAATCCGCTAAATTGCCAAAAATTTTGTTCCGTCTGATTGCGCGCCGTTTGATTTTGCAAAAAAATTATTTTTCTTTTTTTATCCGCGCAAACACTTTCCGTTTCCTCCAATGTTTTTTCATCGCCGGCAATCGCTTTCGCCCATTTTTCTTTTTCCGTTAACGCGAGGGATGACTCCGCGCCCAACTGTTCCGCGCGCTTTTGCAATTCTAAAATTTTATTTTCCAACCAAATCACATTTTGTTTTCCGAGGCGAGCGTATTCGGTTTGCAATTGTCCGCTCTTTACCGCCAACTGTCTTTCAATTTCATTCCTTTCGCTTAAAACAGTTTGGTATTCCAATTGCCATTTTTGAAAAATTTCCTGCTTGCCCGGCGATGTTTTCACCAATTCCGCCAATTCTTTTTTTATGGATTCCGATTCCTCAAAACATGAACGGTATTTTTTTTCCACTTCTGATAATTCCGCGTTCAGCGCGTCAGCTTCTTTTTTATTATTTAAAAATACGGCGCTGTAATATTTTTCCTGCGACTCGCGCAACTCCAACTCAACTTCCCGCCTTTTTTCCAATTTTTTCACCTGCCGAGACAAAATCCTCAAACGCGGTTCTATCTCTCTCAATAAACCGTCCACTTGCGACATATTGTCGCTTGTTCTTTCCAATTTTAAATTCGCCTGATGCTGTTTGATTTGAAATTCCTTGATACCGACTGCTTCGTCCAAAAATTCCTTGCGCCCGGCCGGATTTAAAGTAAGCAAATCCTCTATTGTTCCCTGCCCGACTATGCTATAAGAAGTTTCCGCAAATTGCGCTTTTGCCAAAAGCAAACGCACATCCAAAAGACGCGCCTGCGCGCCGTTCACCAGATATTCCCCTTCGCCGGACTTGTATAATCTACGCGTCACCGTGATTTCCGGACAATCTATTTCCATCTTTCCGTCCGCGTTGTCAAGAATCAAATTCACTTCCGCCATTCCGACTCCGCCTTTTGTTTCCGAACCGGCAAAAATTATATCTTCGCTTTTCTTTCCGCGCAACATTTTCATACTCTGTTCGCCCATCGCCCAGCGGATCGCGTCAACTATGTTTGATTTGCCAGAACCGTTCGGACCCACTACGGCGGTAATTGAAAAACGGCCATTCTTTGGAGGAAGAAATTCCAAAACCGTCCTTCCGGCGAAGGACTTAAAACCTTGAATTTCCAACCGTTTGAGAAACATAACAAGAAAATTATATCACGGCTTGACAAAACAGGGCAAGAGAGATAATATGATTTGTTCACCTGAATACTTAATATGTTTTTAACAACAGCCGGACAAATAGACGAGCATTTGAAACAAGCGAAGAAAATCATTATCGTCCCGCACCCGAATCCGGATGGCGACGCTTTGGGTTGCGCTTCGGCAATGGCTGAATATCTGAAATCGCTTGGCAAGGATTACACGATTTTTTGCGCGACCGAACCTCCGCGAAATCTTAATTTTTTAAAACACTGCGAATTGGTAAGAACCGATGAAAAATGTTTTTCCGACCCGCAAATTGACACCGCGCTTTTGGTTGATTGCGGAGATTTGCGCTACGCCGGCATCGCGAATTTCTTGACCGGCAAACAATTTTGCGTTATCAACATTGACCACCACGCCACAAATGAACATTATGGACATTTTAATTTGGTTGTTCCGGAAGCGTCTTCCGCATCCGAGGTTATGTATAATTTTTTTAAAATAGCCGGCGCGCGCGTAAACCATGACATGGCGACCGCGCTTCTCACCGGAATTTTAACCGACACGGATAATTTTTCCAATCCCGCCACATCGGCTTCAGCGCTAAACGCCGGCGGAGAACTTTTACGCCGCGGCGCGAACTTGCGGCTAATCAATCGGCAAACTTTAAAAAATAAAAATTTAAACACGCTCAAAATTTGGGGAAGAGCGTTGGCGCGTTTGATAAAAGACGAGAAACGAAACATGGCTTACACTTATATCACGCGCGCTGACGCGGAAGAATACAGCGTGAGCGACAACGATGTCGGAAGTATAGCGAATTTTTTAAATAATTTGGAAGAAACGGAAGTGTTTTTGCTTTTGAAAGAAGATTCTGAAGGGAATGTAAAAGGCAGTTTCAGGACGACTTCGGACGAAATTGATGTTTCATTGTTGGCAAAAAAAATGGGCGGAGGCGGGCATAAAAAAGCCGCCGGATTCCGAACGCAAGGCACAATTGAAGAAACGCTAAAACAAATTTTGACGGATGAATAAAAAAAGAGTAAAATACTCATCAAATTGAAAAATTATAAAATTAAAAATTAAAAAATTATATAATATGCCAAACTCAAACAACGAAAAAACAGTGTCGCAATATCTTATTCCAACCGTGATTGAAAAAACCAGTTATGGTGAAAGGGCTTATGATATTTATTCGCGTCTTTTGAAAGACAGAATAATTTTTCTTGGCAACGCCATAGACGACGGCGTTGCTAATACTGTCATCGCCCAGCTTCTCTTTTTGGAAAATCAAAGCCCGGATAAAGATATAAAAATTTATATAAATTCCCCGGGCGGTTCGGTAACGGCCGGAATGGCGATATACGACACCATTCAATATATCAAACCGGATGTTTCCACAATTTGCATCGGCATGGCCGCGAGCATGGCGAGTGTGCTTTTGGCGGCCGGGAAAAAAGGCAAACGTTTCGCTTTGCCGAATTCTGAAATAATGATTCACCAAGTTATGGGCGGAATGGAAGGGCAGGCATCGGATATTAAAATTCGCGCCGAAAGAATTTTGCGCGTCAAAGACCGGCTTAACGAGATATTGGCGAAACACACGGGAAAAAATACGGAGCAGATAGAAAAAGACACTGACAGAGATTATTTTCTTACTGCCAAAGAAGCCAAGGAATATGGAATCATTGACAAAGTGATTGAATAAAACAATTTTAAAAAAATCCGTCCGGATATAACCTGCCTACCTACCGGTTTACATACCGTAGGTATGCAGACAGGTCTTGGCGGGTTTTTTATATCATTTTTTGCCTCATTTTAGCCAAAAAAAGCCAAAAACAACCAAACCCCCTTGACAAAATCTTTAAACCGTGCTATAATAACAAATCTTTTACAAAATAAAAGAACGCGACAGGATACGAACGATTATAATTTTTTTAAAAATTATAGCCGTCCGTATCTTCGACAAGCATGGAGATGTGATCAGGTATTGAACAGGCTTCGGCTCGTTCTTTCCCCTAGTCACATCTTCTTAGATACGGTTTTGGGGGTTCATCCCCCGCAAAAAATTAAACCACCCCCGATTCAATCGGGGGTGGTTTGTTTTTAATCAATGTTTGTCATTCCTGCGAAAGTTTGTCTTCTTCCTCAATCACGCATTCCTTACCTTCCTCGCAAACCGGTGTTTCTTCTTTACCGATAAAACAAGTTTTAGGCAAAGGGCGATAATAACTGTCAAAAACTTTTTCTATTTTTTCTCCGGTTGGAGTTACGCGCGTGTAAGTAAAACTCGCCACCGCTCCGCGAAACGCGTTCTGGCATTTTTTCTCGCCCGGCTTTAAATTATCAACGATGATATCCTGCGGTTCTCCGGCTGAGATCCAGCGGCTCACAAGCGGCCTTGAATACCATCCTGCGCGCCCGTCCGGTTTTCCCCATAAAGTGAAGGTAAGCATCTGTTTTTTATAATCAATATCTGTTTGCAAAAGTAAATAATTTCCGGTGTCATTTAAAAATTTAAAATCAACAAGCGGTTCATAAACAGTGGCATCGGTGCCGGGGTTGCCATTTATCGGGTCCGCGTAATAATTCACGACCAATGAATGATTGCGTCTTTCAACGATTGGCATTGCTGAATTCATCGCCATTCTGAAAAGTGTGGTGCCTATTTGGCACATACCGCCTCCGACTTCTTTTTTAATTTCTTTTCCCTTAATTACCTCCTCGGGTAAAAATCCGTTTTCCAACGTGAACGGACCCGCGTATTTTGTCGTGGAAAAATTTTCTCCGGGTTTTATCAAAACTCCATTTAATCTTTTTACCGCGTTGGCTATGTTTTTTATGCGGTTGGTATGGCTGTCTCTGAAAGTTGAAGTGCCAGAGCCTATAATATCCGTGATTCCCAAATCATTTATGTCTGCCAATTTAATTTTAGGTTCTATTGTGTCAAAAACCACGCTCACAGTTTTGGTTGCTTGCGCCGGACGAAAATTTCTTTCTTGAAAAGCTTTGTCCAAATCCGCGTAAGTTTGCTCTTTATTCATCTTTACGCCTATTCGGCTCGCTTGAAATTCTTTCGCTTTACCTTCTTCCATCATAAATTTAGCGTCTCTTTCCTGTGTTTCAATCTCCGATTTTAAACTTTCCAAATAAGCCAAAGTTTTTTCTTCATTCAAACCGAAAATTATTTCCTTTCTTTCATTTTTTATATTTTCCAGCCATTTTGTATAAATTTCCGTAGTCAAAATCCAATCCTTGCGCGCGCGCGTAATCGGGTCTATAAAATTCAAACTCAAATCTCCGTAACTTAAAATTCCGTCAAGATTCTCTGACACAGGTTCCAAATCTTTGGCAGTGACCGAAGGTATAAACACTTCGCGCGTTATATCAATGAACGACAATGAAAGTTCAGCCAAACTTTTTTTCGCCTGTTCTATTATTCTTTCATAAGAAAAAAAATATCCGCTTTTTTCCGGCTCTATAAAATATTCCAACGGTTCCGTGCTTGTGACGACGATATTCGCGTTGTTGGCGTAAGTTTCAAAAGGAGCCAGATAAATTTTTAGAATACCGGCAAATTGCGTTTTATCAATCTCTACTTCCGCGTTTAATCGCAAAGGCGAAAAAAATCGCAAACGAATCGGTTCAATAAAATCATTCCAATAATTTTCACCGCGGCCGGCGGAATAAGCCGCGTCCGCTAAATTTTCCGAGTCCAAACGGACTATTTCAAATGTCTCGCCATCGGTAATAAGCGTGCTTACGGAAAATTCAACATCGTTCTCGTTGTCTCTTTTTAAAAGAAAGTTAATGCCTTCTTTAGCGAGACGGTCATTGATGCTTTCCACAAAATTTTGCGCGTCCTTTTTCGTCATGCCTCCGAGTTGATACTTGCCGACACTCACGCCCGGATAAATTTTTCCTTCATAGATCTTCGCGTAAACCACCAAACCGCCGAAAATAAAAATAGCGATCCCCAGCGCTGAAACCACGAATATAATTAAAACTTTTCGCCAAATTTTCGGCTTTTTTATTATCATAAATAATCAAACTCAAATGGCTGAATATAAAAAAATAATTTTCAATTTTCAATTCTCAATTTTCAATAAATTTTCAATTTTTCAATTATTTTGTTTTATTGTTGCTGCTGGCTCAACATAGTCAAATTGGAAATGATATTTTCATTCTTCAACCACCGTAACCGGAATTTGATTTTGATTGTTGGCAATCGGCAAACGAACGGTTAAAACGCCGTTTTTATATTCAGCTTGCGCCAATTCCCCCCTCACATCAACGGGCAAAACAATGCTTCTGGAAAATTTTCCCCAAAAACATTCTTTATAATAATACTCAGCGTCAATCAACGCCGGAGAGTATCTTACTCCGCGAATTGTCAAAAGGTCGTTATGCAAATGCAACTCAATTTTATCAGGCAAAGATCCTGCCATCGTGGCGATAACCAAAAGCTCGTTGTCTTTTTGTAAAACATCAACCGAAAGTTTTCCTTCCACATCGCCCTCTTGCCATTTTTCGTTTTCAGACATTGAAAAACCCAAAGGCATTTGTTCCTCGTCTTTTGAAAAAACCGATAAAATAAACGGTTGTTTTTCGTTATCCATAAAGAAAAAATTTTACAGTTGTACGATTACAAGGATGCCATTCCCGCGAAAGGCAAGTGAGAGTGACAATGCGGATCCTCGCAATGACAATTATATTATACCACAAAAAAATAAGAACTAAAATTTTTTTAAAACAAAATGCGCGTTTGGAGAAGGAAAAAATTGAAATAAAAAGGATTCCAAATTCATTAAAAAATTCATTATTTTCCGCAAAACGCCCATTCCCCGCTTTTGATTGAAATCCGCGAAATAATCTTCATTATTGATTTGGGCGGATTTTTTTCTCGCGGCCGCCCTCTCCATAAGCAAAAAAGAAGTAATACCGACTTTCTGTCCCAAAATATGCTCGCTGTATCTTATCTTTACCGGCTTAAAATTATTTTTTGCGAATAATTCCAAAAGTTCGCGTCTGGAAAAATAATTTATGTGTCCCGCGTATTTTTTCGTCAAATCTCCTTTTATGTTCAACTCGCGCAAAAAATTCCAAAACGAAGTCCAATCGCCTTCGCACGGAACAAAACAATAAAAAACTCCTCCTCGCTTCAAAACGCGATTTATTTCAGCCAGCAAAAACTCCGGTTTTTCCGCGTGTTCTAAAACATCAAAAATCAAAACAGCGTCAAAAAATCCATCGGCATACGGAAATTTATCGCCGCTCAAATCGTAAAAAACCCCATCGCGCGCCATTTGCGCCGCGTCCAACGCGGATTGACTTATGTCGCATCCGAAACAATCCAAATCCGATCTGTTTTTTTTCACGGCGCGGATAAATTGCCCGGCCCCGCAACCGACTTCTAAAACATTGCTCGCGGACGGCAAACCAGACAAAGCGTTCAGCGCTTTTTGCAAACGAAAACTTGTCGGCGAAAAACAGGACAAATTCGCAGTTCCCCTGCCCCAAATTGATTGTTCATAATCAAACGATGGCATAAATATTTTATATTTGATAATTGAACAAAATATTGTTTTTTTATCTTTTAATCACAAACCGCCCAAGGGCGGCGGTCATGAAAGGCCGTTTTAAAAAATAAAAAACAATATTTTGCGAAAGTATAAAACCATTATTTATAAAGAAAATATATTTTTTCCAATTCATCAACATGCTTTTTCCACCCGTATTTTTCCATCGCTTTTTTTCTGCCAGCTTCCCCCATTTTTTTTCTTTCTTCTTCGCTTAAAGACAAAACCTTGCGCAATTTATCCGCCAAACCTTCGGCTGAACCCGATTTAAACAAAAAACCGTCAATTCCATTGTCAATTCTGCCTCTGATGCCCGGCGCATCGCTTCCAACAACCGGACAACCGCAAGCCATAGCCTCAACCGCTACCAAAGAAAACGACTCTGATTCGGAAGGAACGACCAAACACCGCGCCGCGTTGTAATATTCAGACAATTTATTTTTATCCGAACATAAACCGGCAAAAATTATTTTTTCCGCCAAACCTAAATTTTCCGCCATTTTTTTATATTTTTTAATTTTATAACCGCCGCCGACTATTGTCAAAACCGCGTCGCCGTCGCTCAAACTTTTATAAGCGTCAATTAACAAATCAAGCCGTTTAATCGGCATCGCATTGCCGACAAAAAGAATTATTTTTTTGTTCGCGAATTTTTCCAGACCGATTTTCGCCAAATCAACTGCGCGCGGACAAAAAACTTCCGCGTCAACGCCATTCGGAATTTCAACGACTTTGTTTTTATCAATCGCGCCGGCGTATTTTGTTTGCAAAAAATATTCTTTGTCAACTGTTATTATTTTTTCCGCTCCAAGCAAAATTCTTTTCGCCCACACCGCGTCATAAATCGCTTGTAAAATTTTTTTTATCAAACCAGAAGGAGACGCGTCCATGTGATAAGTCAAAACATATTTTTGACCGTTAAAAATTTTCGCCAAAAAAACGCATTGCGCTCCGCCGTAAAAAGGATAATGGAGATGCGCGATGTCAAAGCCCTTTAATTTAAAAAACAGTTTCGGAGTCCATCCCGCGTCGCCGATTTTTAAAAACGGCTTCAATCTTCGCGTTGAAATTCCGGCGGAAAAATTTTTGTCAAACAAAGACGACTCCGAATGGCGATTTTTGTATAACAAAGTAAACGCGGTTATATTGTGGCCTCGTTCGGCGAGCAGTTTTATTTCTTCCAGACAAACTTGCCCCATACCGCCTATTATCGGCGGAAAAGTTGAAACTATATGCGCGATTTTCATAAAAATCATTTTTTGTCATTCAACGCTTCTTTTCTTATGACATTCGTTATTTCCTTGTTTATTTTTTCCAATTTTACAATTAATTTGAATATTAAAAAGAAAATCGTCGCCAAAGCCGCGTAGATAACCAAATCCGAACCTCGTCCCACTTTGACCAATTGAGCCAAATAAGAAGTTGACTCCGGCAAAAAAACCGCCACTCCGGCAGACAACCAAAATAAAATCCAAAAAATAGCCCAACCTGCCAGCAATTCCGCCGAACGGTAACGCCCGACAACCTTCGCTATCGCGTAAATAAAAAATGATAACAATAAATATTGAATCGGCGACATAGTATTAAAAAATTAAACATAATCTTTAAATTTTTCGGCTACCCATTCTTTTATTTTATTCAACGCTCCGCGTTTTTTCCATTTTTCCAAATCAAACACATCCGACTTGCTTTTTAAATCTTCAAAAATATCATTCAGGTCTTTTACCATTTTCTCGTCGCTGAAATACACGCACGACTCCTCATTGTGGAAAAAACCGCGCGGAGTAAAATTGGCGCTGCCGACAAAACCGATTTTTCCATCCACTGACATACCTTTGCCGTGGTGCATATTTCGCAAGAGATAAACCGAAGCTCCCGCTTTTTGCGTCAATTCAAAATAACCCATGGCAATCCACTCCATAATTTTATGGTCCGTGCGCAAAGGCAAAAAAACATTCACTTTCACTCCTCGTTTTTTCGCCTTGGTTATAAGCTTCAAAAAATTTTTATCCGGAACATAATAAGGAGTAACCAGATTAAAACTTTCCTTCGCAAGCGATAAACCGCGAAAAAAAACATTTTTTATTGAGGAATTACGCCCTCTCATCGGGGAATGAATAAAAAAATGAAATTTCTTGCGCCACTCTTTCAATCCTTTTGTTATTTTCGGATGCAAAAGACGCTTAACTTTTTCTTTATCTCCTCCGCAACGCGCGTACGACTTTGCGAAACCTCGCAAAAGCGGCCTAACCAATTTGCCTTTGATTTGTAAATACAAATCATCCCAATCTCCGCATCCAGCCGACACGTTAACTCCGCCAAGAAAAGATGTTTCTTCATCAATGATTAAAACCTTGCGATGATTTCTTTTCCACAAACGACTGAACCACTTGTTTAATCTCCACTCTGGCAGTAATTGATTAAACCACTTCACTTCCGCCCCCGCTTTCCGCAAACGCTCCACGGCCGCCGAAGAAAGTTCGTAACTGCCGATGCTGTCAAAAATTAATTTTACGTCAACTCCGGTTTTCGCCTTTTCGCATAAAATATCCACAAAACGATTTCCCGCTTCGTCGTCCGCGAACATGTAAAGCTCCCAATAAACGGATACGCGCGCGTCTAAAACTGCCGAATACATAGCGTCCCAAGCTTCTTTCGTGGTGCGATAAAACTTATAAAAAAATTTATTTTCTTCGTTGTTCATAATTCATTGCTCATCCAAAAATCGCGGAAACCTACGCCTTTACGCCAAACTCCGCCAAAGCGTCTCTGCCAGCTTCTTTTACGAACCTCAAGACATCTTCGCCGGATATTTTTCTTCCGCGCTCATCAACTATCGTAAAATCGCCGCCTTTTTCTTTCACGATAAATTTATCCAAACCGCGTCCTGTGATAAAATCTTCAAACCGCTCTCTGATTTTTTGCTTTAAATAAGAATGCGTCTCCTGTTCGGTTTTTATTTCCTTTGGCAGATAAAAAAGCGGTTTTTCATTCAAATTAAATTTTATTCGGTCAATTTTTTTCTCCGCTTCCAATCTTAATTTTCTTATTTCTTCTTCAATTTTTTTCGCTTGTTCGGTTCCTTTTTCAGATTTTTCCATCGCTTTAATATGATTGTCAATAATTAAATATTCCTTGTCAGACACGGACAAACCGGTCGTCTCCGCAGTGTTTTTATCGTTTCTTTCCGCTTGAGCCACTACGGTTTTTATCACTCTTGTATTCGTCTTTTCCTTAATTTTCAACAACAATTCATCCGTGGCTTTGGCGGAATCCAAAGCGATTGTCACTTCATCTCCGCCTACAAAAATCAACGGTTCAACGCCTGGGTTCGCCTCGCTGATAACTGACAGTATTTTGCCTCTCACATTTCTCATTTTTTCAGTGGCTTCGTCTCCGGATTTTACCAGTGCCTCTTTCATATTGTTTTTTTTCTTCAATACGTCGGTTTCTTTTTCCAATTCCTGCAAAGCAGACTCATATTCCAAAAGTAAATCCACGCCCAAGTCCAACGCATCAACGCTGATGTAAGCGCAATTGGTAATTTTTATCGCTTCTTTGTGAAATTTCGCGACCGAAGTGCACCTGTTATCTTTTACGTCTTTGTCCAATTCTTTACACACGGCATCAACATCGTCCGGCGTAAATTTATTTTCTTTATTTTTTAATTTTTCAATCAAACCGTTTAATTTTTCCAATTTATTTTTCAAATTTTCTCCGCTTCCGACCAAATCGCTTTTTCCGCTTATTTCTTCGGCCGTGAACGGCTTCACAATATCCAAAAGATTCAATTTTTTCATGTAAAGATTCGTTTCCGCGAAAATATTTTCAAAGCCTGAAGCTGGCGCGAATTTGCCTTTTCTCAAAGCGCGCAATATATCTTTGTTGAAAACGAATTTTTCACCGTCTTTTCTGAAAATTTGAAAAGAATTGCCGCCAATATCCGCGATGGTGTTTCCGGACTCATATATTTTTTTTCTTAAATTCGCAATGTCAGACACTTCTTTTTCAACCGCTTCGTCGCTGTACTCGCGTCCATAACCGTCTTTTTTCTCACGGGAAAGTTGCGCCATTTGCAACGTATTTCCGACTGCCTCAACAATATGACCAAAATCATTTTCACCATCTCTTTTGCCCACCTTGCTCAACCCGAAATTAAATCTAAATCCGCCGGCGTTTAGCTGTTTTTTAAAATCTTTCAATTTTTTAATTTTATCGGAATTTTTTTCTCTCGCAAGTATCTCATCAACTTTGCCATTGATATATTTTGTCATTTCATCATCAACTTTCGCGCAAACCTTATTTAAAAGGTCGGGAATTTTAACCGCGCTTTCGTCTGATGCCGGCTTTATTTTAAAAATTCCCTGTTTGTAATTATGTTCAAGTTCATCATATTCAACATTCGGAAAATAATCAACAAACGCTTCCTTCAAAGATTTTTTCCTGAAATCAATCACATCATCCGCGCCTTGCATACCAAAAATATTGTCATTCATATTTTTAACGGAAAGAAAGTTTCCACTCGGAGCCAAAAACGATACCACTGTGTCCCCTGTTTCCAATCCGGTCAAAATTTTATTCCAGCTTCCGCCTTTTAAAATTTTCGCGATTGTTTCCCGCGCCGCCATATTCTCCGGGTTATTTTTCAGTTCTTCTTCCAGCTTTCCGACTTCCAAATGCCTTTTTAATCTTTTTACAGCTTCTTTGTTTGTTCCTTTTTCACCGGAAATTTCAAAATGTTCTAAAGCGAGGCCGTCTATTTCTCCGGACAAACGCGATATTTCTTCTATAAAATATTTAATCTGACTTTCATCAATATCCAATAATTCTCGCAGTTCTTCATTCATCTCTGATTTTAAATTTTCTATTTCTTCTTTGAGCAGATTCGCTTTTTCTCCTGATTTTCCCGACTGTGAAATATTTTCCAACCTGTCGGACAGATGTTTGATTTCGCGCATTAAATCCTCGGCTCTTTCGGCTGGCAATCTGCTTCTTCTCGTATTCTGTTTTTCTTCGCGTTTTTCCGCCTCTCCGGCGGATTTGATGTTTTGTTCTTCCATATTTTTAATTTTGTTAAATTATTATTTTTGCCCCGTTATTTAACAATTTGCGAGTTGTCATCCCTCTCCGCCTTGGGCGGATCGGAATGACATACGCGTGACTCCAACTTAGTTAAAATAATAAATAATAATTTATAAATCATTGATTTTGGATAAGATAAAATCAATTTTTTCTTTGTCCGCCGCGCGCAAAGACGATTCATAAAGCTCCGCGGCTTTTTTGCCGTAATTTTTTTCCAACGACATAAATTTATCCGCGAATTCCGGGTCAATGGAAATTTTTTCAATGATTTTTTTCTTTTGAAAAACCAAAGTTTCCGCCAACGAATTTTTTAACAAAATCAATTTTTCATCAGGCATGCTTTCGGATTTATTTTTTATCCGCGTCTTCAAATCAGAGCCGAATATAAAAATTTGCTCCAATAAATCATTGATTTCGCTTTTTAAATTACCACTCATAAAATTAGTCTTTACCTGTCTCGTTTACGCTATTTTACCAAATTTTTCGCGAACAGTCAAAACAAAAATACCGTGATTTATTCGCGGTATTTTTTACCATTTCAAAAGTTTAAATTTAAAAAAATTAAAACATCACTTCCAACTTCCCGATCATGGAATTTTGGACGGAAAAAGTCATATGTAATGTAAGACCGACCTTTGAAATCCACAAATCGCCGCCGTCCGAATCGTCAATTTTATAGCCAAGCCCCTCATAATATTTCCGCACCGCCTCCACATCTTCCAACGTAACCTGACGCGAAAAAATATAAGTAAGCCACATGCTCTTCATGCTGTCTTTCAATTTTACCTGATTATCATACACCTGATTCAGTATGGGCAGCAATTCTTCGTGGATAATTTTATTTTTTCCAACATCCGCCGCGACTTCTTTGGTGTTGTTAAAATTTATCTGCGCCCATGTTTTTGCGGTTGGATGATCCGCTGTCTGCCCGGTCGCCGGAATGTAAGTATCTGAATTCAAACGCGAACAATTCTGAACCACGTTTGATTTTTTATATTTACAAATATCACGCGCGATATTTTTGGCATTCGCCATTTTTTCTTTTACTTTTTTGTTAATATTCAATTTAAAATTTTCAGGACCTGACACTTTCATATCTTGCATAACCAAATAACCGCTTTGATCTTCAATCGCGGCTCCGGTATGAGATTTTACCGAAACACAGCCATTCGCTTCGCCGTTCGCGTCCACTTTTATCAAAGCCGCTTCAGTATATGGCTCCAATGTCCCCATCACCATGTGCAACTTTGTGGTCAGCATGCTTCCCGAAACCACTACGCCTTTATCAGCTGTTGGCTGTAAATCATACCCGGATATATCGCGCTCAACACTGTATTGCTTTATCCACATAGGGTTAAAATCAGCGTCAGTTTTTATCAATCCGATATTTACCGCCGATGCCTCCGCTAAAACTTTCAAAGCATCCTTTGTCGCGTTAGCCAGCGTTTGCAATTCCGGAACTAAATTTTCTTCAATATTGCACTCGGTCTTAAGTTCCGCGCATTTATCCAAAAATGCTTTTCTTTTTACAGAAACGTCGTGACTTTTTGCTTCTACCGCATCGCTGTCATAAACCACATCTTTCATAATAACAAATTTGCCATCAACAGTCCTCACTACATGAAAATCATTGGCATCTCCGCCCGAAACCATATTAACGGTAAGTTTTTTCTCCCATTGATAATTACCATTCGCGTCAACTTTGACCGCTACGAACGGACGCAAAGCAACATCGTCGCTGGAAATATCAAATCTTGCTCCGGAAGATATTCCCTGAGTAAGCATCAAATTATTATAACCAAAAGCGATAAAACCGCCGTCTGGCGCGGATTGAACCGCGCGAAAATCACCTCCGGCAAGACGAATGACTGTTTTTCCAATAGTCATAACGCCGCCGGAATAACCGGTCGGGGTATTCATCTCTGTTGGAATCATTTCCATGCTTTTTGCCCAAACCACATTAAAATCGCCATCCAATTTTATCATAGTCGGCAAAGCGTGCGGAACTAATTCCGGTCCTAAAATATTTGTCGGCTGTTCCGACTCAACGACGGGAATATCGGCTAAAACTATGAAACTCCCATTCGTTAAACGTTCCGCGCTTATGGCGTCCCAATCCATTTTTTTGGAAAATTGCGTTTTTCCATTTTTGTCTATTTTAATAAACACGCTATATACAGGCACGCCGTCAGTCACTTCACTTCCGTAACCGGTCTTCATAAAACGAGCCAACAACAAAACTCCGCCGCCAGGCAATGCCCAAATTTGCCGCGGACGATCAGTGCTGTGGTCGCCAAGCATTATAGACCAAAGCTGCGTCCCTTTTTTATTTAATTTTGCAACCAAAATATCACCGTAAAATTCTTTTAAATTTTCGTCAACAAAATCCAGAACATCAATAGCAGTAACAATATTACCATCAGTTGTTTCCACCGCTAAACGTCCGAGGTGCCTTGAACTCAAAGCGCCCAGCGCCATGCTTTGGCTGCTAAAATCTTTACTCCATAATTTACCGCCCTTTGAGTCGGTTCTAATAATATAAGGAAAAGGCGCGGCCATGCCACCGCCGGCAATAGTGTCGCCGGTCACTAAAAATCCTCCGTCTTTGACCGGAAAAACATTAAAACCATCCGTACCATCGCGCAGATGATAAGTTTTAATGAATGATGCTGAGCTAATGGGCGCGGCCGAACATGCTCCTAAAATAAGTTTACCGCCGTCCACTGCGCGCGCCGACTGAAAAAAACTAAAAAATAACAATGCGGCAAAACCGATGAATGATACTGTCAATGAAACAAAAACGAAAAACAACGCATGGTGTTTGAAGAAATTTTGTAAAAAAGAAAATTTATTTTTTTTCTTTATAATCATAATTGACGAAATTCGCTATGAGTTTTTTGTCATATTAAAACAAACTTCGCGGCGGCTAATACAGCTGTCGAAAATGTCCGCTGAAAAAACTTTAACTGCACGACCGTGATAATTCCGGTGAACCGCCCCAACAATTTGGAGGATATGTCGCATGGTCTACGGTTCTTGTCTGTTGCCCATTCGTACAGGCGCTCCACGCGGAATATATCCACGAATCACAAGACGGACAGGCGCGAGTGTAAACCGGTTGAGCTCCACCAAAGCAATCTGCCGGAAATGTGGGCGCCACTGTCGGATCCGTTTCCAATGTGCGATGCTGAACGCCATTCGTGTCGCAAACGCTCCACGCTGAATAATTATATGATTCGCAAAGGTCGCAGTCCTTTGACAGCCAAGGGCTTTCCACGACGCAAACCGCGGGAATGGTTGACTCCACCTGCCGCGTTCTTTGACCGGTGCTTTTATCGCATTTGCTCCAGGTTGTGTAATAAGTAAAATCGCAAAATTCCTTTCCGCACTCTCTGCTTAAAAGCGGCTGGGCTCCGCCGCTGCAATCGGATGGAAATGTTGATTCAATGGTTCTGGTCTGCGTGTTATTTACGCAAGCGCTCCACATTGAATAATTGTATGATTCGCAAGCATTGCAATCTTTTGTGAGCCAAGGATTTTCCACAACGCAAACAGCAGGCGCTGTTGATTCCACTTGCCGCGTTCTTTGACCGGTGCTTTTATCGCACGCGCTCCAAGCGGTGTAATAGGTAAAATCACAGGCGGTCTTTCCGCACTCTCTATTCTTTACCGGCTGAACGCCGCCGCTGCAATCGGATGGAAATGTTGATTCAATGGTTCTGGTCTGCGTGTTGTTTACGCAAGCGCTCCACATTGAATAATTGTATGATTCGCAAGCATTGCAATCTTTTTCCAACCAAGGACTTTCCGGAACGCAAATTTTTGGAACCGTTGACTCAATTTCGCGTGTTCGTTTACCTGTAGTTTTATTGCAAGCGCTCCAAGCCGTGTAATAAACAAAATCACATATCGCTTTTCCGCATGTTTGGCTTAACACAGGTTGAATCCCGCCGCTGCAATCAGCGGGCAATGTTGATACGACAGTTCTTGTCTGCGTGTTATTTACACAGGAACTCCAAACAGAATAATTGTATGATTCGCAACCATTGCAATCCGCGCTCAACACCGGATTTTCCGGAACGCAAACAGCCGGAACGGTTGACTCAATT